>ENA-ORCQ01000084-ORCQ01000084.1-marine-metagenome-genome-assembly--contig:-NODE-84-length-72545-cov-4.120633_pt1 | contig 72545 bp, 56 predicted proteins | sample MGYA00237780_ERZ508510 | MGnify/ENA primary metagenome ERZ508510 (study PRJEB26181, sample SAMN06268981) | marine metagenome | isolation source: Tt an E2 anaerobic enrichment on eucalyptus from sediment...
TATTGATGCTCGAGGGGATATGGAAAATCACTGGACAGTAACGGTAAATGGAGGAAGAATTCCAACTGAAAAGGAACTTTTTTCCTGGGCTAAGGAAGCAGAAGATCGTGGTGCAGGAGAAATTCTTTTTACTTCTATGAATCATGATGGTACAAAAAATGGTTTTGCAAATAATGAACTGGCACAAATGGCGGATATGCTGAAAATACCAATTATTGCTTCCGGTGGTGCCGGTGCAAAAGAGCATTTTGTCGATGTTTTTACTAAAGGTAAAGCTGATGCCGGATTAGCAGCAAGTATTTTTCATTATAACGAAATTCCAATTCCTGTATTAAAACAATACTTAAGAGAAAAGGAAATTGTAGTACGTTAATATATAGTTTCATTCTTTAAATTCACAGCAAAATTATTACGATGAACGAAATTAAAACCATTTCACAAATCGATTTTGAAAAACTGGGAGGTTTAGTACCTGTAGTTGTACAAGACAGTCAAACCATGAAAGTTTTAATGGTAGGTTTTATGAATGAGGAGGCGGCAATAAAAACCCAGGAAACCGGCAAGGTTACTTTCTTTAGCCGTACAAAAAATCGCTTGTGGACAAAAGGTGAAGAATCAGGAAACTTTTTGAATGTAGACTCGATATTAATCGATTGCGACAATGATACATTGCTAATTAAAGCAAAACCAGTCGGACCGGTTTGCCACAAAGGAACTGATACATGTTTTGATGAAGTAAATCCAAAAGGCGATGTTCAGTTTTTAAGCTATTTGCAGGATTTTATCGATAAGAGGAAAAATGAAATGCCGGAAGGCTCATATACGACGTCATTATTTAACAGGGGAACTCGTAAAATTACACAGAAAGTAGGAGAAGAAGCAGTAGAAACTATTATTGGTGCTATGGCCAACGACGATGAAAACTTTATTTACGAAGCAGGAGATTTACTGTATCACCTGATTGTTTTATTGACTCACAAAGGATATCGAATTGAAGATATTGTCCGTGAATTACAAAAAAGACACAGCTAATCTCTTTTTCTACTCTTTTTTCAATCTAAAAAGTATTATAAAACATGGTTATGAAACATTGTTTTTTAACATTGTTACATAACATAACTGTATAACATTCAATTTAATACGAAGGTTTGGTTATTTTTTAAAGTTGAAGTTGGTAACTTTGTTAATGTAGAAAAAAATCAAAAAAACTACCTTATGGAAACTTTAACTATGTGCCCAACCAGCACGGCTACAATTCTCGCTTGTCAAAAAATTGCCAAAGCTTTTAAAGAAAATATTTACGAGCTTTCCAGTATCAGGGAGGAGTGGGATCCTGATTATGCTACTTCTTTAAACATTTGGATTGATGATACACTTGAAAAGTATTATCTCGACAATCTGAATGCATTTGAGGAAAGCCAGTACAAACAATGGCATGAAATAATGGTTGCAGGGCTGCAAAGCTTAAAAATTTTAAGGGCTTCAATGAAAGTCGATTTTCAAAATGATAAATCGTTTTTAAAAGATTTTTTCCAGAGGACCGGTTATACTGAATATTTCAGTGATGCAAAAAATGGTGACCATATGAGCATGTGCAAGTTTCTCATGACATTCTCAGAAAATCTCGATCAGGAAACCCGTAATAAAATAGTTGCAAAAGGAACAGTAGATGCGGTATTTGAAAAAATTCTTAAAAGTGCAGAGGAGATAAAACAGTTTGAAGAATGTTTCGAAGCACTGGAAGGCGAAACAAATATTAATAATTACGGACAGAAAGAAATTTCCGGGATTTATAAAACAGTTCAGGGTATTTGCCGAATAGCAATTGCCTATTATCAATTCGACCCGATTAAACGCGACCAATTCAATTTCTACAAAACTTTGGTAAACCTTTAGATTACTACTTAATAATTGAAAAAGCAGCCTGCAATAATTTTTATTTGACAGGCTGCTTTTGTATTATATAGATAAATTATTAAGCTTTAAAAAGAGGATCGGCACCAATTGTACCTGCCAGATCATTCAGATATTGAAGTGAATTAATATAAGAAAGTTCCTTCTTCGCTTTTTGCAATCTGTCTTCAATATTCATTTCATTTACCAGTATCTTATTGTTTGGTTGGTCGATAAATTCTTGAAGATATTCAATTTGTTTTTGCAAAAATCTTGAATCGATTTGCTGTTTTAAAAGCAAACGTTCTTTGTACCAATTAGTTTCAAGTACAAAATCTCTGTCAAATTGTTTTCTTAATTCAGGATCACTTAAATCTTTTCCTTCAAAATTACCCTGAGCCATAATATGCAACAGTATTTTAAGTGGAGGAATTGCAGAATCGACACTTCCTTCCTCAAAATATCGTAAAGCTACTTTTTGTTGAGCTTCTACAATGTTGTTTATGCCATCAACATATTCTTCCATTCCTTGTAGCTCAGGCTTTAACATTCTTTCATTAAATACGGCAAGTGGCTCGTCAAACAACCGGTTCATACAACGAAAAGCAAAGTTTTTGTTTATTCGGTAACCTAAACGGCTCGCCAGAATCTTCTTTCCTTTGTATTCAAAATCTTCGATTTTTTCAAGACAATTGTTTTTTATCAATTGTTTTGCATCCCTGTCTTCAGGTTCAAGTCGTGCCCAAATTTCAGGGACTAAAATACTGATGTCGTGGTCAAAACGTTTTTCTTGTCCAATGTAACCCGCTGCAGAACTAAATCCTTGATATTCAGATAAAATATACGATAATAATGCATTGTTCAAATCGGTAGTTGGAACAAGCATGTTAAACGGACCTTTTGTCAGAGCACCTTCGGAGCCGGCACCTGTTGTAGATGGTGATTTTCCTGTTAAACTACAGATAAAATCCATAAACAATTCTGGAAGCTCCTGGTAATGAACAGGATTATAGACACTTAGAGGGCGTATGCCTGCTTTTTTATCTGCCGGATTATTTCTGCGTCCGGGCAGAACTGCATTTACCGGCATATGTGCAGGCTTGTCATTATCAATTTTTCGAAACAGGCGCACGCCTATTTCTGCCAGATAAGTTGACTGTGTTTCGTTTTTAAATATATTTCTCTGTAAATATCTTGGGTTGTTTGTCGGAACACCTTCTACAATTCTGGTATGCGAAGGAGCAACAAAGTATCCTTCTTTGTTTCTGTCAACTACTTCCGAAATTAAATTCTGAACAGGTTTGGTATATTTATCAAACCCAACTGCATCTTCTTTTAATTCGATAGCATCTTTTAGAGTGAGCGGTTCATAGTTGGTTAAAAAAGTGTTATTTGAAACTATATCTGCTTCTGAATCCTTATCATATCCACGGAATATAGCTTCATCAGGACGTTGAAAAAGATAACTTTCGCAATTGGTAAGCAGTTTTACACTTTTGTTTTTATATTCAGGATTTAAATTGTTTAAACGATTTGCAGGCAGTGTTACAGAAGCGGTAATATCATCTTCCAAAGAAATTTTCTCACTCGGAACAAAGTCCGATCTAAGCTTGTGTAAATACCATTTCCCTTCCGGACTAAAACCGATTCTTACATAACTTGCAACAATATTATTGTGCTTGTATCGTAATGAATTTCCATCACGGCCATTTACAATATCAACATTTAAATGTTCTTTCCAAGAACCCTTATCCTGCTGGCTGCGGTACAAACGTTTAACGTAAAGAGCCAACGTACGGATATGGCCCGGAATATTTTCCAGGAATTTGTTGTATTCGTCGTTATATTGATCGGATGGAGTAAGTAATTTTACTGCTGAGCCTAAAGTTCTTTGAGGACTTAAAAACGGGCGCGAAGGTGTGGCATCGGGGTAAATATTTTTCCAGCGATTTGAATAATCATAATTGATTATTTCATCAACTTTTTCGGAATCCTGTTCTAAATTTCGTATGTAGAATGAACCATATTTGATGGCATTTTGCATAGATTTTGAAATCTCAGATTTCCCACCACCCGATACTGTACTTGGTTTATGACAAAATATTCCTTCCGGTGCAGTATCGATGATTCGCCATAATTGTTGTTCCGGATGTTTTACCAGTTGAAATTTATGTCCTGTAGGATGTATATATATTTTTTGAGGAGAGAGTTTGAGTTGAAAATCTTTGCCTTTCACTTTCCATGAAACGGTATTTTTTTCGATTTCGATATTTGAATCTTCCGGTATATAAACCAGGTTTGGATATTTTTTGTCGATGGCATAATTCTCAGGGAAAACATCTATCCTGTCGCCAAGCAATTTTTTAACTTCTTTAAAAGTATATTTTGTTTTGAATTTTGAAGTAAACGGTTTGCCAAAAACATTGTCTCCCATAATGCCTCTCGGGAAAACCAATGCACCACCGGCATGTTCTTCTTCTGCCAAACCATATAAATTTGCAGAATAGCTGATTTGAGTTTTTATCTCTTTTTTCGAATAGCCATAATAGTTGTCTGCAATTAGTGTAACAACAACACCACGCTCATCGCGGCAGGTTATTTTAAATGCACCGCCATTGTTGTACAGTTCATCTTCTTTGGTCCAGCACATTCCATCATTTCTTTGTCTTTCTGTTGCATCGTCGTAGTGCGGCAATCCTATTTCTTTCTTTTTTAGTTGGGTAAGCTGAGGAGCCAGAATTATACACCCTGTGTGGCCGGTCCAGTGTTCATAATCCAGAGCGGCATCGTTTTGAGCAAGATTGTGGTCTCCGGCATTCCCAAAAATGGTTTCCACAAAATCAAGATTACTTACCAAACTACCCGGTGCAAAAAATCTTATTTCAAGACTTTTTTGTTTGATAATTCCTTTTACTTCAGGGCACACCACTGGTCTCAGTAAGAGTGAAACCATAGTCCTTGCTTTTTTAGACTGATTTGCTGTAAATGGCAAAACATTAATTTCTTCGGCAGGATGCAATGCAGAATTAAGCATATGGGCAAAAGCAACTTTCGGCACCTCTATTTTATCGAAAGCTACAGGTAATCCGCCCTCAACTATATGAAAAGTACCCTTTGTGGTCCGCTTATCTTTTGCCGGATTATTAAGAATCCCTTGCTTTAAACGGTAAGAGCTTAACAGATCATTTTTAAATGTATTACCGTCGGCAGGAAGACTTACTTCCCGGGCTAAACCGGGCTGGTTTAATACAAAAGTTGCGCTTGGTAAGCGAGTAGGTTTGTCAAAATTCAGATCCTTTAGATAATCGTCTAAAAAGTTCTGAATTCTTGAGTCCGATGGTGAAAGATGGTCTGAAAGCAACCTGGACTTTTCACGGAAACTACTGATTAAACCTTCTGTTAACTTATTAAATCTGGCATTAGATAATTTTACTGTATCGTCTTTTTCGTTCTCAAAAACAGGTTGACCTAAGGCTGCGAGTTGGAGATTTATATATTGAATCATCTCCCTCCTGTTTTTCTTCTTTACCTTAGGTAGATTTTTACCGTTGTTATTCATTACAATATTTAAATTAGATAATACTTGGTGAAAGTACGTAATAACAACAGATTAGGTTTGCCTAAAGTTTTAGCCAAAGTGTAATTAACTATGATTTAGGGTAGGATTAACATCAGACGTTTAAAGTTAAATATATGTTATTAGATTGTCATGAATATTGAAAAAATGCAAAGCGCTGAAAAACAGTAAAATATGTAAATGGAGATACAGTAGTGTTTTAATTTGTATTGCCCGATGTTTTTAATCTGAAAAATTCCCCGAGGCTTTGCCACGGTGTTCCGCTTTTCTCCCCGGCTGAGGGGAGATGTCGGCCTTTATGGCTGACAGAGAGGTGAAATAAAGAAAATTCGATTTTCAGCGATTTAGCTGAAATAATCCCGATAGTTATCGGGAGGCGTAATACCCCTAGGTTCTGCCAATGGGATAGTCAACTTCAAGAATTTTCTTTATTAATTAAAAGGGAATATTAATGTAATTCTATTCTAAGGTTGAACTTTCATCCTTCATGTCATTAGAAGAATCTTCTGTATTGGATGTATCTTCTTTGTCAAAAGGATTCTCTCCATTTGTAAAAATCGGATTTTTCTTTTCTGCTTCACTGACAGGAATATAACCTTCCGGGACTATTGATTCAGCTGGCTGATAAGGAAATACATCTACTATTGTACTTACAGCCAGGGCTGAAACTACATACGGTATAACTAAAAAAGAAAGACTTTCCTCCAGGCGTACCAAAGCTTCTTTAATATCATCTGCCATAATCAGATAATAGGTCCTCATCTTTTTTTCTTTACCTGCTTCTTCGTCGACTGTGACAATATTAATAGTGGCTTTAAACCACCATTCTCCATTTTCGTATGGGAAAACCTCTGCTATTCTTGATTTTTTAATATCAACAATTTGAAACTCTCCTCCCCGAACCAGCTCCTGCATTTGTCTGATAGTGCGTGTTTCTGCGTCTGTATAAGAAACTGCATCAAGTAAAAAACTCTCGGTTACCATTTGTTCATTCCCACTTTGAGAAACTTTATTGTATTTTACTTTACTTTCGAACCAGGTTTGCATCATGATATTTTCAGTTTTTAAAATAAGAATGCAAAAGTAATTTTTTCGTTTGATTGTAATATTTAAGATGAAGTTTTTCTTTTGCGTTAACAAAAAAAACCGGTCGCTAAAGCGAAACCGGTTTCTGATTCTCTAAACTAACAAACTAAACTAACACAACTTATTCTTTACCGTATTTATGTCTCAAGTTAAAATAAAGTAACATTTCAAAATTTGAGCTTTTCAGAAAAGCCCGCCTCGTTTGGCGGGCTTTTACAGACAGCTACAGACATAAACAAACTGAGGGTTAATTGTAGACTCCTTCTCCGTGTTCGTAGACATCCAGTCCTTCTTCTTCCACTCGTCTCGAAGCACGTAATATTTTAAGTTTCTTCAAAATCATAAACAAAATAGCACCTGTACCTACAGCCCATGCAAAGAATGCCAATACACCAATTGCCTGAATACCTAATAAACCTGCACCGTGGCCATAGAATAATCCTTCAGAAGTAGAGAATAAACCTACTGCCAATGTGCCAAACGCACCACTTACGCCGTGTACAGAAATAGCACCAACAGGGTCATCTACTTTTAATACTTTATCAAAGAATTCAACAGCCAGAGGTAATAACGCACCAGCTAACAGACCAATTATAGTAGCACCAGCAGGATCAACAGCATCACAACCTGCCGTAATCGCCACTAAACCTGCAAGGGCACCGTTCAATGAAAAGGACAATGCGGGACGTTTGTATCTCATCCATGAAACTATCATAGCGGCAATGGCTCCTGCAGCAGCAGCAAGGTTAGTTGTTACTGCAATATGACCAATAGCAACAGCATTTTCTGTGCCGGCGGCAGCAAGCTGAGAACCCGGGTTAAATCCAAACCATCCGAACCAAAGGATAAATACACCAAGCGCTCCTAACATTAGATTATGTCCTGGAATTGCTTTTGGTTTGCCGTCTTTGCCATACTTGCCAATACGAGGACCAATAATAGCAGCACCTGCCAAACCAACCCAAGCACCTAATGAGTGAACGATTGATGAACCTGCGAAATCGTGGAAACCAAGTTCACTTAACCAACCACCACCCCATGTCCAGTGACCTGAGATTGGATATATTAATACTGTAATAACAACACTAAATATCAAATATGATTTAAATTCGGTACGTTCAGCCATAGCTCCTGAAACAATTGTTGCTGCTGTTGCTGCAAAAACTGTTTGAAAAAATAAATCAGCATAATCAGAATAATTATCCCCATAACCATCACTCATAAAGAACAGATCCGGAATACCGATAAATCCGGCAATCGATTCACCATACATGATTGTAAAACCAATTATCCAGTACGACAAAGAGCCAATGGAAAAGTCCATTAAGTTTTTCATTAAAATGTTTGCCGTGTTTTTAGACCGTGTAAATCCGGCCTCTACCATTGCAAACCCGGGTTGCATAAACATTACCATAAAACCGGCAATTAACAACCACATATTATCTATACCTATTTGTAGGCCTTGTAAAGTTTCTTCCATGATACTTTAAATTTTATAAGTTTTAATCTTCTTTTCCCTTAATGTACAATGACTCGTCTCCCTTTTCTCCGGTTCGGATTCTGTATGATTCTTCGATCGGAATGATGAATATTTTTCCATCACCGATTTCACCGGTTTTGGCTGCGCCTAAAATGGCTTTAACAGACTTTTCAACATTTTTATCACGAACGATAATTGATAATTTGGTACGCTCGATTGTACTGGTGTCATAGATAATCCCACGGTAGACACGGCCTTCTCGTGCCTGTCCTACACCGCGAACATCCCAGAAGGAAAAGAATTCGATTCCCGCATCATAGAGGGCATCTTTTACCTCTTCGAATTTTGTTTTTCTTATAATAGCTTCAATCTTTTTCATGTTATATGGTTTTTATTGATTAAAGAGAAATACCTGCAGTAATGAAGAATCCTCCTGTTGAAGGATTAAGGATTACAGCTCCCGACACAGGAAGTGCAAAACTTTCAGTAATTGGAATCTCTTTTGATGTTCCTACACTTATAACGCATACTGTAAATTTGCCGTCACTTGTATATTGTCCATCTCCAGCTCCCAGTGCCACATCTACATGTTTGAACGAATAACCAGCTTCAAAATACATGTCTCCGTTTTCTCCAAATTTTGTAGCAGGAGTATCTTCTGTTGCCTCAGTTGCAGGAAGAAACATGTAATAACCTGCAATGCTAAAACCACCAATCCCAAAAGATAAACTTGGTTCTAGAAAATGATTCATTTCGTATGATGTCCAATCACCACCAAAATAGTAGTCAGTTAATCCAATACTAAAACCACCAATAGAATAACTTGCATAAAGGTCCATTTCCAATGCTTCATTTGACGATGCGCTTATAGAACCCCAGCCGCCAATTTCAAAACCACCTGTTGCAAAACTTACATAAGGTTGAAAAGCAGGTCCTGATCCAAATTTAGCACCACGCCAAATGTAGCTGCTATAAATGTCTAAACCAGTATCCCAGGAACTACCTCCTTCTTCATCCTGAGCTTTTAAAGTTGGTGCAATGACTAACATTAATAAAAACAAGCTTGTTGTAATCAATAGTGTCTTTTTCATAATTAAATTTTTAAAAGTTAATTTTTAATTTTTATTTCTGCTCGCTAAAATATTTTATAAATCGTTTGATGTTTGAAATATTGATGCTGTGTTAAATAAAAAACGTTAAAAAATTATTTCAACCCCTTTTAAAATGATTTCGAATCAAAAATATGCATGAAAAAGAGAATTAAACCCCATTTGTGTCAAAAAAATATGTTAGTTAACATACAATTAATGTTAAAATGCAAAAATAGTTTCAAAAAGACATGAAAAATATATTATAAGTAACAAAATAATATATATATAGCAATATAAATAGCAAAATAGCAGCGCGTATTGGCAAAGATTGTGAAATTTGCTTATTTATACTTTATAGGTTTCAGGTTAATTGAAAGTTTATGAATTTTATAAAATTCATTACTTCAGTGTTTTAACTTTTTTGCATAACACGGTTAAAATATACTTGTGGTATATTTTTCTAATTTTACCATGTTTGAAAGATTTTGTGGAAGTCAATTTGTAACATGATGTGGCGATGCAGATGTGAATACAATTGTAAATAATTTATCCACATAATAATAATATATGTTTTAAATAGGTATGCTTTAAATTCCCGGATGAAAAATCTGATTAATGTTTTTATAAAATACTTTATGTATTGGCTGGTGTATTTTATGCTTTCTAAAATTGTTTTTTTAGTTAGCAACCTACAACTGACAGCTGATTTGTCCTTTCCCGAAATTGCCGGAATTTTTTACTACGGAATCAAAATGGATATTTCCATGGTTAGTTATTTAATGATAATTCCTGGAATTATTCTTTGCTTTTCATTTATACTTTCATCAAAGATAATTACCTCCATTTTTCGGATTTATACCTATTTTCTTTTGTTATTTATTACAATAATCAATACAGTCGATCTTGGATTATATCCGCACTGGGGGACAAGAATAGGATTTTCGGTGGTTGATTATTTAGGTGATCTTCAGGGATTATTTTCAAGTGTCAACTGGAAGGATGGTTTGGCGGTACTTTTGATTTTGGCATTTTACGGGATTCTTTTTGTATTTCTTTTTAATCGTTTTTTGAAAAAAAGTATTCAACTGGCAGCAAAACAGAAATGGTATTTTTCATCAGTTTTCATATTATTAACTGCATTGCTTTTTATTCCTATTCGGGGTGGACTTGGGACTTCCCCAATTAATCTTAGCACTGTTTCTTTTAGTACAAAATTTTATGTCAATCAATCGACCTACAATTTTCTGTGGAATTTTTTTGATACTGCCCAGCGAAGGAAAAATGAAATAAATCCTTGTAGTTACACGGAAATCGAAGTGGCATACAATACTTTTAAGAGATTTGAAAACCAAAGGGCATTTATCGACACTACGTTGATTGAAATGAATGAATCTGAAAAACCAAACGTAATTTTAATAATTCTTGAAAGTTTTTCAAACAAAGTAATATCGTCATTTGGTGGAGAAAAGTCGATATGTCCGAACCTGGATTCAATTTGTGAAGATGCTGTTATTTTCCCTTCATTTTATGCGAGCGGAAATCGTTCCGACAGAGGGATGGCCGCTATTCTTGGATCGTACCCTTCGTTGTTGACACATTCGATTATAAACGAGCCTCAAAAATCTGTAAAATTGAAAATGATTTCGGATTATTTTAATCAAAATGATTATTGGACCTCCTTTTATTATGGTGGCGATATAGATTTTTATAACCTGAAATCTTTTGTGCTTCAGGGAGCTTATGATGAAATAACCGGGCAGGATGATTTTCCAAAGGAAATAAGAAATATGAGTAGCTGGGGAGCTCCCGATGGTTATCTGTTTAATAAAGTTTTAAGAGAACTTGAAAAACCAAGACCGTTTTTTACTGTAGTTTATGCTTTAAGCAGCCATACTCCTTACGATGTTCCTGTTCAAATGTTTCCTGCAAAAACACACGAAGAAAAGTATTTAAATTCTGTTGCATACACTGATAGTTGTCTTGGGGATTTTATTAATTCCTTGAAAAAAACCAAAATCTGGGAAAATACGCTGGTGATAATTACCTCAGATCACGGGCATTTATTTCCCGGTCCTACAGATATTATTGAACCTGCAACTTATCGAATTCCATTGATTTGGACTGGTGGGATTGTGAAAAATCCGGGAGTAATTAATAAAATATGCGGACAGCCAGATTTGGCGCCAACTCTTGCAAAACAACTGGGTTGGAAATCTGACTCAGCTATGTTTGGACACGATATATTTTCCAAACCATCGTATGCTTTTTATATGTGTGACAACGGGTGGGGTTATATTTCAGAAGAAGGTGAATATTTTTATGAGCAGCGGTCGGGTAAAATTAGAAACTTTAAAATACCTCAAAATGCAAAACCTGATCTGGATTTCGCGAAAGCTTATATGCAGGTGTTGCATGATGATTTTCTGAAAAAATAATTAAACAGCTGTGGCTATTCTTTTTTATACTCCGACAAATTTATCGAAACCATTTGTCCCCTGTTTCTTTCAATGGTTTGGGTAAACAGTAAAATTGATTTTTGGGGATCTTCAAGTAAATCCAGGGCAATGCTATAACGGAATGAGACTTTTGTATCTGGTTTAATCTCCTTTTTGCCCGTAATTTCTTTAAGAGGAGTCGTGCTGAATTCGTTGTGTTTTGGATGGGTATATCCGATTAATGGTTTTGATGAATGATCCAGTTTTATGGCATGTCCCGAATTATTGGTTAAAGTTACCTGTAATTTTAAACTGTCAGCAGTTAATTCTTCATTAGAGTATTCAATGTCGAGATATTTTAAAGATTGAAACTCAGGTACTACTATGGTTTTAATCCATTTTCCGTTTTTTAACTGAATTAAATCTGTCGGATCCATCCGGTCGGGAATTACTACAAAAAGCGAATCGCCTTCACCGGCAAGTTCTTCATCCCATAAATCGTATTGACAATAACGGTATCCCGGAGCAGCCATGTGAATTACAGGATCGCCGGTGTAAAATTCATAAGTCCCGGGAAAATCGAAATTGTTAAACGAGCCTACTTTTTTACCTGCAGCCATTTCTTTTATTTGCTCCATTGTTGCTTTGTGGTTATAGAAAGCAAGTTTTGCATGGCCAAAATTTGGCAGAAAATCGGCTGCCATATAAAATCTAAAAATAAAAAATAAGATAACCACCGGGAGTGCTAATCTTTTAAACCATAATTTAGAAACAGGATTTTTCGAAATCACAGAATATGTGGCAATCATTAACAGCGGTGTGATTGCTGTAGTATAATGCGCTTCAATCCGGTTTTTAAAACTCATGACAAAAAAGAAAATATAAAATCCAAGAATACTGAAAATTATTGCTCTTCTGTAAGGATCTTTGTTTATGCGGAATTTCGTTAGCGCCCAAAATACAAGGATACAACTTAACGGTCCTGCCACAAGAAGCTGGCTTGTTATATTGTTTTGAACCGTCCAGAATCTGACAGGTTTGGTTCTGTCGCTTAAATGATATTTGAAGGATGGGAAGTTATTGTCGATTTGCCATAAAACGTGGGGTAAAAGTAAAATAACTGTAAGCAAAGCGATAAACCAGAAATATTTGCTTTTTAATATTTTCAGGTTTGAAAGTACTACAAAGCCTAATACAAGAAATGCATGGTATTTACTGTAAATCATGGCTGCCACAATCAAAGCCAGAATTAACGAAATGCGAATATTTGGTTCAGCTACAAATTTTTTGTAGAACAGAAAAAATAACAATGTAAAAAACACCAGTGGAGTATCAGGGAGTGAGAGAAAACCACCGATATGTGTATGCACCAACGGAAATGAAATAATAAACAGGGTGAGAAAGAAAAGGTCTTTTTTCTCATTCAGTTCGCTCATTATCAATGCCATTGTAATTGTTGTGAGAATGATAAAGAAAAGTCTCAATCCAAGTTCGTTATGCATTATGTTCTTGCCCAGAAATACAAGAAAGGCAGTCATTGGAGGATGGTCAAAAAATCCCCATGCCATTTCTTTTGAGTACATCCAGTAATACAATTCATCCACATGCATATTTGTAAAAAATGCCTGGATAATATTTAAGATCATCCATCCTGCCAGAATGTAATAATGTTTCTTTTCAAGGTTTGAAAATAAATTCATGCCTGATTAATTAGGAAGTTTTATCAAATATAATGGTTGTAAAACTTTATCTCTTGTATTAGGATTTATAAACCGCCCGCCCCAGTTTAAATAAAGGTGCTGATACTCGATTATTGTGTCAGGTTGTATCCTTAAGGAATCAAAAGAAAATTTACCATCGGGATTGGTAAATATCCAGCTTCCCGGTTTTTCTACCGCATTTTTTAAATCGGTGGTTGTTTTCAAAAGTGTGGCTTGTGGTTCGCTGTAGAAAAACAGTTCGTACTGACCATATCTGTAATTGTAAAGATTATTCTCTTTCGATGCTGTTTCAGTAAAATGCCGGGCTGCTTTTGGTGGCGCCTGATGACTGAAAATAAAAGGAAAAGCGTGAGTGTTTAACACCAGACTCAGACAGGCAAAAGTAATTAATGACGGTGCAACAAGTTGAGAAAATGGTTCTTTAAACTTATAAATTATATAAATGCTGGTAAGTAATCCCGTAATAACAACTACCCATGTGATTGGGCTTAACGAAGGAAACAGGTACAGATTAAGCGTAAAAATCATTAACCACAGCACAACAAAAACGAAATTTTGTGTTGGTTTGAATATTTTAAGCTTCTTTTTGCTGTCCAAAGCAATATCTACCCATTTTGCCGTTAATACTGCAATTAAAGGGACTATTCCAAAAATATAATTAGGCGCCTGGTTTTTGGAAAGACTTATGATGACAAAGAAAATCCAGATTCCGGAAAAAGTAAAATATTCGTTCGCTTTGAACCTGGTTTTAAATAAAGATTTAAACTCAAAAAAAACAGAAATAAAAAACAGCAATGCCCAGGGTAAAAAAAGATAGGCAAGGTTATGAATAAAATAAATCGGGTCGTTAAATGCCTGTACATAAGTGCCTGTTATTCTTCCAACATTATTCTCCCAAAAGAAAAACCAGATTCCTTCCCAGCCAAACTGATTCATTAGCCCGATAAAAGCCGGACTTACAATTATAAATGCCAGAATTATTCCCAAAAACCACCGGTAATCAAAAAGAAATTTAAAATCTCTTTTTAAGAGGATATGACCAATTACGGCAAAAGCAGGAATAGCAGCTCCAATTGGCCCTTTGCTTAGCATTGCCAAACCAATCCCTGTAAAACCCAAAATCCAGTGCTTGTTTTTTTTGGTTTTTATAAATTCAAATAATTGCCATAAGGCGAAGGTTATAAATGCCTGCAGCAAAGTATCAGTATGAATATCCATACTGTAAAGCATGTACATCACTGAAAATGCCAAAAAAGTTGCAGTTAAATAACCTACTCGTTTGTTGTAAAGGCTTTTACCCAATTGGAAAGCCCAGTAGAATCCGGCAAAAACAAGCAATAAAACCGGGAACTTAAACCAAAAGTTAGAAATTCCTCCAATTGAAAAACCTAAAGTTGCCATCCAAAATAACATGGGGGGTTTCTGGTCGTAGGCATCACCATGTACGGTCAGGTTAATGTATTCTTTATTTTGAAACATTTCTTTGGCAATGGTGGCGTATTTGCCTGCATCTCTTGTAACATCAATGGGTAAACCTGCAAAATAACTCCATAACAGAACAATGGAGGTGACAATTAAAATGGTTCGAATTTTTTTGTTTTCTATCATCAGGAAACTGCAACAGATTTCATATTGAAAAACCGAGAGCAAAAATCGTAATTTTTTTATACAATGTAAAATATTAAACAATTTCCTTATCAAACCGTAAAATTACTTTTTGCTGTGAAAATTGTAAAGATTGTTATTTTTTGAGCTCAACAGGACTAAAAAGATACGTTTTTGTTTGATTTCAATATATTTGTTTAGACTTTACAATTTGCGATAAAACTGTTGTATATTAATAAATTTAATACAGTCTTTTAAATTCATTTCGTCGCATTGTTACATTGGAAACAGCTAAAAAACAAACTATGAAACTCTGGGAAAAAGGAATATCTGTAAATAAAGCTATTGAAGATTTTACTGTTGGGAAAGATCGTGAATTGGATCTTTACCTGGCATCATTTGATATTTTGGGTTCGATGGCTCATGTAAAAATGCTTGAATTTGTCGGACTAATTGAAGAAAATGAATTGCCAAAATTACAGGAAGAGCTGAAAAAATTGTATCAATTATCCGTTGACGAACAGTTTAAAATTGACGATGGAGTTGAAGATGTACATTCTCAGGTTGAATTTCTACTTACCGACAAATTAGGCGATTTAGGTAAAAAAATTCACAGCGGACGTTCCCGTAATGATCAGGTGTTGTTAGATTTAAAACTTTATACGCGAGATGCAATCAAGGAAATTGTTAAAAGTACTTCATCATTAATCGATATTTTATTAAAACGTGCCGAGGAGACCAAATCGATTTTAATGCCGGGTTATACACATCTTCAGGTAGCCATGCCATCGTCTTTTGGCCTTTGGTTTAGTGCTTATGCCGAAAGTTTAACCGATGATTTACAATTGCTTTTATCCGCTTATAAAATAAATAATCAGAATCCTTTGGGGTCGGCAGCAGGTTATGGCTCATCCTTTCCGTTAAACCGACAAATGACAACTGATTTACTTGGTTTTGAGAAAATGAATTACAATGTGGTTTATGCCCAAATGGGCCGCGGGAAGGTGGAAAAAATAGTCACTTTTGCACTTGCAAATATTGCCGGTACTTTGTCAAAATTGGCTTATGATGTTTGTTTGTTTATGAGTCAGAATTTCAATTTTGTGAGTTTACCTGACGAATTTACAACAGGATCTAGTATTATGCCTCATAAAAAGAATCCCGATGTTTTTGAATTAATACGGGCACGCTGCAATAAACTTCAGGGAATTCCCAATCAGATTTCACTTATCATTAATAATCTTCCCAGTGGGTACTTCCGTGACTTGCAAATGGTTAAAGAATTGTTTATTCCTTCATTTACAGAATTAACCGACTGTCTTGATATCGCAACGCTGGCACTCGGTAAAACTAAGGTGAATAAAGATATTCTAAATGATTCGAAATACGATTATCTTTTTAGTGTTGAAGAGGTTAACAAGCTGGTTTTAAGGGGGATTCCGTTTAGGGAAGCTTATGTGCAGATAGGGAAAAAAATTGAATCCGGTGAATTTGAGCCTAAAAAAACCGTAAGCCACGTGCATGAAGGAAGTATAGGGAATTTGGGGCTGGAAAATATCACGGCATACAAAAGTAGTATAGTAAAGAAATTTCAGTTTGAAAAAGTTGAGCAAGCTATTGAAAATCTGATTAAATAGCTGTCTAAGTATCTGATAATGTGATTGTAATCACTTGTTTTTTGTTCATTGGATTTTAACCTGATGTAATGCTGTGAAATTCAAGGTTAAGACTATGTTATTTAACACATTTTTGAGATAAACAATTATGAGATTATAATCAGATTGGCTATTTTTGGTTTCACTTCAGAACATAAACAGATTTTTTGCTTACGATTTTACAGCAACCAGTTAGCCTTTTAACATGTGTTGGCTGTATTTTTTTGCAGAATAGTTAAAAAATAAGATGAAAATATGATGCAGACGAGATTACCTAAAGCTCAGGGGTTGTATAGTCCTGATAATGAACATGACAATTGTGGGATTGGATTTGTTGCAAATATAAAAGGTAAACCATCTAACGATATAGTAATGAGAGGACTTGAGGTCCTGAGAAATATGGATCACAGGGGAGCTACCGGAGCAGATAATTCAACCGGAGATGGAGCGGGATTATTGATGCAGATTCCTCATGAATTCATTGTTGATGTGTTAAAGTTAAATGTTGGGCCAAAAGGAAAATACGGAACGGGTTTGGTATTTCTCCCGAAAGATGAACTTGAAGCCAATGTTTGTATTGAGGCATTGACAAGAAATATTGAAACTGAAGGACTTACACTTTTAGGATATCGCGACGTACCTGTGGATAAATCAGCACCCGGAGAAATTGCTAAAACTACTGAACCAATTATCAAACAGGTTTTTGTAAAAGCAAACCTCGAACTGGATGCCCTTGAAAGGAAACTTTTTATAGTTCGAAAATTAGCGGAAAAGGAAATCAGGGAATCAAATCTGAAGTATAAGGATGGTTTTTATCAGCCTAGTTTTTCTGCAAAGACTATTATTTATAAGGGAATGTTAACGCCCGATCAATTACGTGACTATTATCTCGATTTTAAAAACGAAAAATTTAAAAGTGCTATCGCCCTTGTGCATTCTCGTTTTAGTACGAACACTTTTCCTACCTGGGATTTGGCACAACCCTTCCGTATTGTTGCTCACAATGGAGAAATCAATACTGTAAAAGGTAACCGATTATGGATGCAGGCTCGGGAGGGATTAATGAAATCCGAGGTATTTGGTGAAGACCTGAAAAAAATTCTTCCTGTAATTCAACCCGGGAAATCAGACTCGGCATCTTTTGATAATGTGCTTGAATTTCTTCACATGACCGGGAGATCGCTTCCACATTCATTGTGTATGATGATTCCGGAATCTTTTAATCAAAAGAATCCAATTCCTGAGAGTTTAAAAGCTTTTTACGAATATCATTCTACAATTATGGAACCCTGGGACGGTCCGGCTTCTATGGTATTTTCTGATGGAAGATACATAGGTGGAACACTGGACAGGAATGGATTGCGTCCATCTCGTTATGTGATTACCAAAAACGACTTGATTGTTATGGGCTCAGAAGTTGGAGTTCAGACCTTCAAAGCTGAAGAGATCAAAGAAAAAGGGCGTTTACGTCCGGGAAAAATATTGTTGGTTGATACACAGTTAGGAATAATAATTCCTGATGAAGAAGTAAAAGACCAGCTTAGCAGAAGGAATCCTTATCAGATGTGGTTAAAAGAAAACCGCATGATGATGAAAGATATCAAAGTTAAGAAACGTCGGCCTTCTTCAATCGAGAATTTTGAAATGTATTCAAAGGTGTTTGGATTTTCGAAAGAAGACATGTACGAGATTATTCAACCAATGAGCCAAAACGGTGTTGAACCCACCGGTTCGATGGGTAACGATGCACCGCCTGCAGTTTTCTCAGATAAGCCAAAACGCTTCTTCGATTACTTTAAACAAATGTTTGCCCAGGTAACCAATCCGCCAATCGATCCTATTCGTGAAGGTCTGGTTATGGCATTGACAAATTATATAGGTTCTTTACATTCCAATATACTGGATGAAAATCCACAACATTGTAAACTTATAAAATTTACAGAGCCTCTTTTAACAAATACAGACATCGGTAAAATAAAAGATCTCAAAGACGAAATGTTTTCGCACAAAAAAGTGCAGATGATGTTTCCTGTAAAAGAGGGCCTTAAAGGTTTTGAAAAGGCAATAGAACGTATGCTTTCAGAAGCCGAATCTGCAGTTGACGAAAAGAAAAACTATATTCTGCTAACAGATAAAATTGTTTCAGAAGAATTAGCACCGATACCTTCACTGCTGGCTGTTGCTGCGGTTCATCATCATCTGATTAAAAAACAAAAGCGAATGCAGGTGGGAATTATCGTTGAAACCGGAGAAGCAAGAGAAGTAAACCATTTTGCATTATTGCTTGGTTTTGGTGCCAGTGTAATTAATCCATATATGGCTTATGCGGCAATCGACCATATTGTCAAAGAAGGTAAACTTGATATCGAATATAAAGAAGCACGTAAAAATTACATGAAAGCGGTTAATAAAGGTTTATTAAAAGTTTTCTCTAAAATGGGTATTTCTACACTTCGAAGTTATCATGGTGCACAAATTTTTGAGGCAATTGGAGTCAGTCAGGAAATAATTGACAAATATTTTACCGGCACCACAACAAAAATAGGTGGAGTAGGTATACAAGAAATTTGTCAGGAGGCTACCATGTTCCATCAGGAAGGTTTTAAAGAAGATAATGCTCCTGAGCCTTTCAGATTTGAAAGCAACGGGAATTATGCATGGAGAAAAAACGGTGAACACCATGCCTGGAATCCTGAAACCATTGGATTATTGCAATGGGCAACACGTACAAACGATTATGAAAAATATAAGGAATTTAGCCGTTTGGTTGACGAACAAAACAAAAAGCCATCATTTATCAGAAGCTGTTTCAACTTTAAGAAGAATCCAATTCCAATTGAGGAAGTAGAACCAATTGAGGAAATTATGAAACGCTTTGTGACGGGTGCGATGTCTTATGGGTCAATTAGTAAAGAGGCACATGAAGCATTGGCAGTCACAATGAATACCATCGGCGGAAGAAGTAATACAGGTGAAGGAGGGGAGGATCCTGCACGATTTGGTACATTAAAAAACAGTAAGATCAAACAGGTTGCATCCGGGCGTTTTGGCGTAACCAATAACTATCTTACAAATGCAGAAGAACTTCAGATCAAAATTGCACAGGGTGCAAAACCGGGAGAAGGTGGACAGTTGCCAGGATTTAAGGTAAACAAGATTATCGCAAAAACACGTAATTCAACTCCCGGTATTACCTTAATTTCTCCGCCACCACATCACGATATATATTCAATTGAGGACCTTGCCCAGTTAATCTACGATCTTAAAATTACCAATCCACGGGCAAAAGTGTCAGTGAAACTGGTATCTGAAGATGGTGTTGGTACAATTGCAGCAGGTGTTTCAAAAGCTTTTTCTGATGTAATTATCATTGCCGGTGCTGATGGAGGAACAGGGGCAAGCCCCGCCAGCTCAATAAAGCATGCCGGATTACCGGTAGAATTGGGAATCGCGGAGACTCAGCAAACACTCGTTCTCAATAATCTTCGGGGGCGTGTTAAACTCCAGGTTGACGGACAGTTGAAAAATGGCCGCGATGTAATAGCGTTGGCTTGTCTGGGAGGCGAGGAATTTGGATTCTCAACTTCGGCACTCATTGTACTCGGATGTATTATGATGAGAAAATGCCATATGAATACTTGTCCGGCAGGTATTGCAACCCAGGATAAGTCATTAAGAAAACGTTTTATCGGAAAATCTGATTTTACAGTAAACTATTTCAAATTCATCGCCCAGGAAATTCGTGAATATCTGGCTGAAATGGGATTCCGTAAATTTGATGAAATTGTTGGACGTACCGACCTGCTTGAAGTAAACAAGGAAGTTACCAACTGGAAGATGAAAACAGTGGATTTCTCAAAATTGCTGTATTTGCCAAAAGAAGCACAAGATGTAGATATTCATAATACACATCCTAATACCCAGGATACAAAAGACCATTTGGATTACGAACTGATTCGTGATGCTAAAAAAGCATTAAACGGAGCCGAGAAAGTATGGATCTCTAAAAGCATTGTAAATGTTGACCGCACAGTGGGTGCTATGCTTTCAGGTGAAGTCTCAAAACGATATGGTGAAGCAGGATTACCGGAAGATACAATTAATACTACTTTCCATGGTACGGCAGGTCAAAGTTTTGGCGCTTTCCTGGTAAAAGGAGTTACATTCCGCTTGGAGGGCGATACCAACGATTATATTGGGAAAGGACTTTCAGGAGGTAAAATTGTTGTTGTTCCTCCGGTTGGTTCAACTTTTAAACCTGAAAAGAATATCATTATCGGGAATACATCCTTTTATGGAGCTACAAACGGAGAAGCCTATATCAGGGGTGTAGCAGGCGAACGTTTCTGTGTACGAAATTCCGGAGCAAAAGCAGTTATTGAAGGTACGGGAGACCATTGTTGTGAATATATGACAGGTGGAAGGGTTGTAGTACTTGGAAAAACAGGAAGAAACTTTGCTGCAGGTATGAGCGGCGGTATAGCTTATGTTTTGGATGAAAATGGTGACTTTGATTATTACTGTAATAAAGGGCTGGTCGACTTAACTCCGGTTGAAGATAAAGCAGACATAAAAGAACTGCAGACTATGATTAACAATCACTTGTTAAATACACAAAGTACACTGGCCTCGAAGATTCTTACAAGATGGGAAGAGTATCTCCCACAATTTGTAAAAGTGATTCCGTTCGAATACAAGAAGGTTCTTGAAGAACAAAAACTGAAGGAATTGAAACGGAAATTACAATTAACTGAAGACGATCCTTCACGTCACGAATAAAATCTTCGAATTATTAACTGAAAAAAAGAAAACAAGATATGGGAGATCCAAAAGGATTTATGACAGTACCTCGCATTGAAGCCGGTTACCGACCGGTAAACGAGAGGGTTTATGACTATGGTGAGGTAGAACAGACCTTAAACGAAAATGATAGAAAATTACAGGCATCGCGATGTATGGATTGCGGTATTCCATTCTGTCACTGGGGTTGCCCGGTGGGAAGTAAAATTCCTGAATGGCAGGATGCGGTTTATCGCGGTGAAAAAGCAGAAGCTTACTACATTTTACACTCTACAAACAGTTTCCCTGAAATTACAGGCCGGGTTTGTCCGGCACCTTGCGAGAAATCGTGTGTTTTGGCCATTCATGAAGAGGCTGTAACAATTCGTGAAAACGAATGTGCCACAGTTGAACAGGCATTTGAAGCCGGTATTGTAGTTGCCAATCCACCTAAAACAAGAACAGGAAAAAAAGTGGCCGTGATTGGTTCAGGTCCTGCCGGACTGTCTGCTGCTGATTTATTAAACAGAGCAGGACATTTGGTTACAGTATTTGAAAAAAATGATGCCATTGGCGGTTTACTTCGCTACGGTATTCCTGATTTTAAACTGAATAAGAGAGTTATTGATCGCCGTTTGGAATTGTTTGTTGAAGAAGGTATTATTTTTAAACCTAATGTAAATGTTGGAGTTGATATTTCGAAAGAGGATTTATTAAAAAAATTCGATGCAGTTTTGTTGGCAATTGGAGCTGAAAAACCACGTGACCTGCCTGTCGAAGGACGTGATCTGGATGGTGTTCATTTTGCAATGGATTTTCTGATGCAACAAAATAAAGTAGTAGCCGGGCAAACAATAAAGAGAGGAACAAAAATTACTGCCAAAAATAAAAATGTATTGGTAATTGGTGGTGGCGATACAGGTTCTGATTGTGTCGGAACATCTATCCGACAAAGTGCCAAATCAGTTACTCAAATTGAGATTTTACCAAAACCTCCAAAGAAAAGAGTAAACAATAATCCTTGGCCATACTGGCCCGATACTTTACGTACATCCAGTTCGCACAAGGAAGGTTGTGAACGTCGCTGGAGCCTTTCAACTAAACGTTTTATAGGGCAGGATGGAAAATTGAAGCAGGTTGAACTGGTAAAAGTTGAATGGAATAAGGATGAAAATGGTCGATGGAATATGACTGAAGTTCCCGGAACAACTGAAATAATTGATGTGGATTTGGTGCTTCTTTCAATGGGCTTCACTCAGCCCGTTCACGAAGGATTGTTGAGCGATATTGGTGTTGAATACGACCAGCGAGGAAATGTAAAAGTTGACAATAAAAAACAATCATCGGTTGCAAAAGTATTTGCTGCCGGCGATGCAGAAAAAGGTGCAAGTTTAGTTGTACACGCTATCGAAGCGGGTAAAGTTGCAGCTAAAAATATGGATGCCTTTTTACGTGAAGAGTAAATAATAGCAATAGATATTGCATTTATTAGACAGCGCAGTTTTAAAGAGGTTGTCGGCAAAAAACAAGATTTAATTAAATCAAACTATCACTTTCCCTTGACCAGAATGTGACTTGGCCGACTCCTCTTTTTTTATGTTGCCAGTCGATTGACAAATTTATCTTTAACGTGAATTCGGGATAAGCTATCAATCACAGAATGTCATAAGTGCGTCAGATTTGAGTTATAAAATTTGAAGGAATAACGGGTTATTTTTAGGATTTTATGGCTCAAAGATGACGTGCTTTGAACTTTCCTTTTCAAGGCTTTGAAAATTTTAACATATACTGCTCCAAATTTTATTGAATTATCCCGATAGTCCTTCTAAAATTTGGCTTGTCTTTGTAAAAATTTTCTAAAGCTGTGACGATATCTTATCCCGAGCTCACGTTATCTTTAAGCAATTATTCCAATTGTTTAGTATAAATCAATTGTAAAAAAAGAGACCCCCAAAAGAGAGCCTCATTTTGCTTTATGAACATCGTATGGGAGAGTTGTTTAACAGCTTTATGCTACTGAATGTATTTTTTAGATTTCTGTTGTACCAATCGATGTAAAAATAATCCGAAATACAGTTAACACAGATTAATAGGATTGAAAATATGTTAAATAAAATTGACCGATGTTAAAATCGTTAATTTGTGTAAACAAAAAGGCGGAAGTCAGAAGTCAGAATTTGGAAGAGGAAGTTTAAAAAGTAATGATTAATTACAAATTACCAATTGAAAAGCTCCCTTTCCAAAATATTCCGAATGTAAAATTTTGAATCCGTGTTGAGGAAGAATCTGGTTTAAACCGCCCATTTGATAATATGATTTAAAATTTCTGTTGTGTTCTTTTCCGGCTAAAAACTCAGCGACCCGGCTTCCTGTTCCGGCGTAGTTTTTGGGAAGTGGAATTGCGTAGTCAACAATTAGCAGTTTATCCGAAATTCTTTTAATTTCTTTTAAGATCGAAGAAAATAATTCAGAAGAAAACTGATGTAATGCAAGGCTCATTATTGCCACATCAAATTTTTCAGAGTTAAAAATCGAAAGGTCGCTGGCATCACAAACTAAAAATTTTGAATTAGGAATATTTCTTTTTGATGCGTACTCAATCATTGATTCAGACAAATCAATCCCGGTTACCGAAGAAGCAAATTCTGAAATCTCAGCCAGCTGTGCACCTGTACCACAGGCTATGTCAATAACCTTTTCTCCTGCGTTTATACGGGATGCAACATGTTGTCGCATAGGTTTTAATATCGGATCGATTAAAGTGCTGTAAATTATCCCTGATTCCATCGTTAAAGTATTCCTGTAAATTAATTCAAAACTATTAAACTGATTTGTTTTTTTATTGTTGTACAATAAAAAATTAAAATCAATGAGAAAATTAACGTATGCCATTCTGGCAATTTCTTTTATTCTTTTTTCGGCATTTAAAACCAATAAGCCAGCTTATTCCCTTTATAATGAGAAAGGAAAAGATATTAAATATGACAAACTGTTAAAACAAGCTCTGGAAGCTGATATTGTTCTTTTTGGTGAGTTGCACGATAACGCCATTGCACATTGGCTGCAGTTGGAATTAACAAAAGATTTGTATGAAGTAAAAAAAGAAAATCTGATACTTGGCGCAGAAATGTTTGAAAGTGATAACCAGGTAATTTTAGATGAATATTTAAATGGATTGATTTCTCAAAGTAGTTTTGAAAAAGAAGTAAGGTTATGGCCAAACTACAAAACGGATTATAAACCTTTGGTGGAGTTTGCGAAGAAAAACAATTTAATTTTTGTAGCAACGAATATTCCTCGTAGGTATGCAGCATTGGTTAATAAGAAAGGATTTGAAGGATTAGAAGATTTATCGGACAATGCAAGAGAGTTTATCCCACCCTTACCTATTCAATATGATTCAACTTTAAACAGTTACAAAAGTATGATGGAAATGACGGGTATGGGGAGCCATGTAACTCCAAATTTTCCAAAGGCACAGGCTGTAAAAGATGCCACTATGGCTTATCATATTATGGAATACTGGGAAAATGGAAAATCACTGATTCATTATCATGGCGCTTATCATTCTCAGGATTACGAAAGTATTTACTGGTATTTAAAACAAGCCAATCCAGAGCTTAAAATTGTAACCATTCATACAGTTTCTCAGGAAGATATCTCCACGTTGGAGGAGAGTAATACCGGCAAAGCAGATTTTACCATTTGTGTGGATAAGGATATGACAAAAACAAGATAATTGTTTATTTTATCGGGTAGGTTTTCATGATTTTTTTTACTGCTCTTTTTATATCATCATCCATAGTTTGAGAGTTTAAATTTGTAGTTTTCATTGCCACGGTTTCCCAAATTAATTCCTCTTTTTTTGCATCGTAAGCCGAGACAATTAAAGTACCTTCATTAAAAACTCTTTCTCCCTGTGTTGTGCCGGTAATTGCAAATCCGGGTCCCCAACCGTATCCCGGTCCAAAACCATAGTACATTCCATAGCCATATCCGTATCCGTACATCCCAAACCGGGTATTTCCGCCAATGTAGGTAGATTGAGTTTGAGTAAATGTTTCTTTCCGTTTCTCGGTAACCATAAATAAACTGATGATGATATCACCTTCGCCTTCTTTAACCACTTCAAGCCCTCTTTTCTTAAACTCATTTTGAAAAGCTGACTCAATTCTTTTTTTGCTGAACATGTTCCCAAATATGTCACCGTCAGTCCAGCCATAAAATTCTACGGTTTTGTATTGTGAAAAATCGATACTTTTGTTGTATTCATTTAACACAGTTAAGGGATTGCAGGAAATAATAACAAGTCCGGTAAAAATTATCAGGAGAATTTTTTTCATCTAGACGCGTGTTTTGAATGTTTCGCTAAAGTAATGTATTAATTACAACATTATACTTAATTTGAAATCAAAAAAAAGACTGAATTCAATCGAAAACAGCCATTATATTAACTTTTAAGAATTGTTTTAATGTTTGTGACTTTCAAAGTACGTATGTTCAAACGCATGTAGTTTTTCTCTCATGTATTCCACATTTGCTACATCTGTGGTTTGTTTGCTTTTCATTGCAAATACCAGAATGTTGTGTAACAACTCCAGTTGTTTTGTATATTTTCTGTACGCTTCCTCATCACTTGCTGAAGTTGGTTTAATACGTTGGTGTAAAAAATACTGACTAACAATATCCTGTACTTCCAGTGCATGTTGTTCTTTGTTGTTTACCCAACGAACCAACTGGTTATAATCCGGATTTTCCTGAGATGACAATTCTTTAATTTGGTTCATCGATTTTTCGATAGTAGTAAAATGTTCGTACAATAAAGCCACACGAACCGAATCTCCGTAAATCCCACAAGGAATTTCACAATGTGCCTGCGATTCCAGACTTGATAAGCTTAATATTCCAACTAAAAAAACTGCTGTAAAAAGTTGAGTTAATTTTTTCATTTTCTAATTTGTTTTAAAATTCATTTTTAACATATAACAGAAAAGTATCGGATTGGTTTTGTTGGAATCTTTATTAATGACAATTTTAAATGTACTTTCAGGCTGTTTTAAAAGTGTAACAGCATTGAACTCTCAAATCAAAAAAAAGGCAGAAACAGGATTTCTGCCTAACATTTATCTATAATGTGCTTGAATACTAATATTTAAGAAGAGGTAAATTTCTTGTCATTCAATTTGAGTTGCAAGATATGGTAGTTTTAACTATTATAAAATACCTAATTTTAAGTATATTCGTTCTCGGCAATTTTTTAGAATACTGACATGCTAAATCAACAGGGAATTTCGAAGGTAATAAGTGTCTGGGAATCTGGTAATAAGATTCAGAATCCGGTAAAAAAGGAACTTTTTCTGGATATTATAGAACAAATGGCAAATCTGTTTTCAGCCGGTTCATACTATTATTATATTATGGATTTTGAGAATCTGGAACTCAATATTGTTAGTGAAAGTGTTAAATCAATACTGGGGATTGAACCGGGTATTTACGCCGTAAGTAAGCTGTTGGAGATTATGCATCCCGATGATATTGCGAAAATGCATGAAAAGGAAACTGTAGCAGGTGAATTTCTTTTTAAAAAAATTTCTAAAGAACAAATTCCACATTATAAAGTAGTGTATTTAATGCGAATGAGACACTCTGATGGTAGCTACAAAACGATTTTGCATCAGGCTAAAACCCTTGTACTTTCTAATGACGGTAAAATTCAAAAAACTCTTGGAATACATACTGATGTCACATATTTAAATATGCCGGTTGACCATAAAATTTCTTTTTTAAGTACAAAGTATCCATCGTATCATTCTATACAAGTTGGTGAGCGTCTTGAGCTAAATGAAAAAACCAGTCTGGACTCTATGACAAAACGTGAAAAAGAGATTGTTATGTTACTTTCGCAAGGGAAAAATTTTAACGAAATGGCCCAAATTCTGAATGTTTCACCACATACTGTTAATACGCATAAAAGGAATATTTTAAAAAAATCGAATTGCCACAATACCACTGAACTGGTTGCACGTTGTATTAGAGAAGGTGCGATTTAACCTTATTCTTATTTTAGAATTGTGATCGGATAGGTAAGTTTTACAAAAAAGTTGTGAGTATCGGGTATTTCAGTTTCATTGCCAAAATTATCATGAGAATAGATTAAATACAAAGCCCCAAATGGTGGTTTAAACCGCCAACCCAGTAACCCGTATAAATAAATATTTTCGTTTTTGGTATTGTTTTGTGCAAACAGTTTTAACCACAAATCTTTTGTGAAATTGTAATTGGCCTCAAAAACATTAATAAAGGTAGTTTCGTTTTCTGGATCAGGATTAAATTCCAGATAATTGCCGGAATAACTCAAAGACAAATTCTGAAACAATTTTACACGTCCGCCTGCTGTAAATAAATTAAATTCCCTGTCAAAATTCCTTCCTGTTGAATAAGCAATCGCCGCATGACTCCACTCTTCAGTGTTATAACCCAAACCAAAAATATGCCTGTAATTGTAAAATCTCTTTTCAAATAGCTTGTATTCGTTGTTATAAGCATATTCAAAATTAATTTTGTTTTTAAAATAGAAATTTGCCGAATTCGTAAAATACCAGCTTCTAAGATGTCCATTTGCCAAACTCCAGAATACATTGTTTCTGCTTTCTGCCTCAATGTATTCAAAAGTATTGTTTTTAATCCACCATCTGTAAGATAAATCACTGTCTATTTCCCGACGGTCATCGTCGGTAATAAATCCTGTTTGATTTACATTTTCTCTAAAATTTTCTCCAATTTCTGTATACCTGAAATGAATATGATATTTATTATTTTCTTTTGCAAAACGCATAAACCAGGCACTGTGACTCAAAAAGTCTCCCGGTGCACTGCCCACAAACTGCCCGGTCAATTTCCATGTTTTTCCAAGATTTAAAAGATAATCTAAACTAAACGAACGGCTAAAACCATCATTCCAGCTTTTGTCAACAAAAGTAAATCCTAACGAAGATGATTTCAGGAAATCAAATTTTGCCCTTGCTGCAGTGTACCAGGTGGTAGGCTCTTCATCCGATAAATGAGGTGTTTTAACATTAAGTATATTAAACTGAGTTGGCCCGATTTTTCCGTTAATCCTCCCTCCAAAATCGATATCCTGGATTCTGCGTGAATAAAATGTTCGTATCCTTGTATTATACATTTCATTTCCCTCCTGAAAAAAAAGTCGTTTTTCAGGGTAACTCAATTCGTATCTTGTTAAATTTATTCGTTGTTGATCGGCTTCTACTGTGGCAAAATCGGGATTTATTGTGCCGTTAAATGATATGTTCGGACTGATTTGCCAACGAATATCTCCTCCACCATCAACACTCCAGTTTTCAGCACTTGTTTTAAACAATGACAGGTAAGGGAAAAGTGAAAGTTTCATTTTTGATTTTGGTGTGCTCATACCATTTGCAGTGCCTCCCTGAGAAATCCTGAAATCATCTGACAATTCTCCCGACCACCATGAGGTTTCCATGTTTGACTTGATCACCCTGCCAAAATTTAAACCCCAGCTCTCTATGCCTCTTTTATATTTTATACTTCTAAAAGGAATTTCAAATTCTGCACACCAGCCCCATTCATATATTTTAGCACTGCATTTCCATTCTGTATCCCAGTTGGTGTCCGTATTTCTTCCGTCATCGTTAATTTTCAAATCGTATTGAGTTCCCAGGGGATTCGTAATAAAGGCATACCCGCTTCGGTTGTCATTATAGGTATCAAGAATTATGGCAATCAAATCATCATCTTTGTTTAAGGCATCGCGACTTTGATTTTTAGCTACGATTGGTGCAGATTGATAACACATGAAAACAAAATAGATTTTATCGTTTTTTAATCCCATATACACCACTGTTTTTTCGCTTGCCAAATTACCGGTTTGTGGCTCCATTTGGGTAAAATTAGAACTGCTGTCAGCAGCTATCCATTTTTCAGCTTCAAATTTGCCGTCGATAACTACGGATTCTTCCAGCTGAAAAACCTGCATCATTTTCTGAGCCTCTGTTTTTTTGCATAAGAATAAGGCAAGCAGAACGAAGGCAAGCCGCAAATGAATAGAATGATACAATATTTTGTTAGTCAGGTTAAAGATTGTTGAAGTTTTGTTTTTTTATTTATAAAAATTCATGTCATCCATATACCGCCAGGATTTTTCAGGCATAAAATGTCGAATGTCTTTTTCTTCTTTAATAGCATTTCGGATAAAAGACGAAGAAATTTCCATTAAAGGTGTGTTTTCAATTAGCTCGACATTATTATAAAGTTTTAAATCTTTTTTGTCAAAACCGGGACGAGGATAAACTATTACTCCATAATTTTTAATAATCATTTGAAAATTTTTCCACTTTGGAAATATTTTCAAATTGTCGGAACCCATGATTATTTTAAAGAGATAATTTGGGTAACGTTCCTGGATGTATGTTAAAGTGTCAATGGTATAACTTGGTTTGGGCAAATTAAATTCAATATTAGATACCTCGAATCTTTCGTCACCCTGAATGGCTTTTTCAACCATGGCCAGCCTATGATAGTCGGCAAGTAAGTTGGCTTTTTTCTTTAAAGGATTCTGAGGTGAAACTACAAACCAAAGCTGATCTATTTCTGTATATTCCACCATATAATTAGCTATGGCCATATGTCCAATGTGGATGGGATTGAAAGAGCCAAAATACAAACCGATTTTTCTTTTTTGGTAAGATTTAGACGTAAGAATATCTGTAATTAGATCGCTCATTTAAGTAATTCAAAATAGGAAATACCAAAATACAAAACCCAATTTACAAATCATGACGAATATGCTAAAATTCCAAAATACAAAATACAAATTTCAATTAATTCCCAAACGAATAAAGACTCAATAATGAAAACTATGGTTTGAAATTTGGAAATTGAGATTTGTTTGATTTTTGATAATTGATGTTTGAAAATTTTATGTTTCAGGATTTTAGAAAGTCAGCTATTATTTTCTCAGCTTCTGCAAAAGCTTTTTCAAGGTTATCGTTGGTAATAACTACATCAAATTTTGATGCAAAACTTAATTCATGTTCTGCTTTTGCAACCCTCATAGCAATTTTTTCTTCTGAATCAGTAGACCTGTTTGTGAGCCTGTTTCTTAATTCTTCAACTGAAGGAGGTTGAACAAAAATAGCCAAAGCTGAATCTCCATAAAATTTTTTAATGTTTAATCCTCCAACCACATCAACATCGAAGATTACATTTTTCCCGGCGTCCCTTATTCTTTCCACTTCGCTTTTTAAGGTTCCGTAACAAGTGCCTTTATACACTTCTTCCCATTCCAAAAATTCATCATTTTCAATTTTTCTCTGAAACTCCTTCTGTGTGAGAAAATGATAGTCTTTTGCATGTGCTTCATTTTTTCTGGGCTCGCGGCTCGTTGCTGAAATAGAAAATTCGAGGTTGAAATTTTGAGTCAATAAATGCTTTACTATGGTTGTTTTGCCTGCCCCGGATGGTGCTGAGAATATAATGAGTTTGCCTTTCATTTCAAGTAAAAAGTATATAGTAAAAAGTCAAAAACAAAAAAATGGTTTATTTGATTTATAATACATTTAAAAGTTGTTCTTTAATTCTTTCCAGACGGTCCTTCATTTGTACAACAATTTTCTGAATGTCCGTATGATTGGCTTTTGATCCAATTGTGTTGATTTCACGACCAATTTCCTGAGAAATAAATGCCAGTTTTTTCCCGGTTGGCACCTTTTCTTCAATAGTTTCAAGGAAATATTTACAATGATTGGCCAATCTTACTTTTTCTTCGTTGATGTCAAGTTTTTCAAGGTAAAAAATCAATTCCTGTTCAAAACGATTTTTATCAACGTCTCCATTGATTTGTAATTTGTCGAGGTTTTCTTTTAAACGGATTTTCAAGGACTCTATACGTTTTGCTTCGAACGGTTCAATTTCAGTTAATAATTTTTGAATCGATTTAATATTCGATGAAATATCCACATGCAAAGCTTTTCCTTCCTGTTCCCTGAAAATATTAATATCGTCAAGTGCTTTAATTATATTTTCCAGAATTACTTTCCATTCATCTTCATCCAAAGTTTGGTATTCGGTTTTAACAACATCAGGAAGTCTCAGTGCGGCCTGCAATGTTGTATGGTCGGTGATAAGATTTAAATCGTCGCTTATTTTTTTAAGATTCTCAAAATAACTTTTAAGTATGGATTCGTTAATTTTTGAATTTGATTCATCTCCCAGATTTTCAGCATAAATGTTAAAATCAATTTTCCCTCTGGTCAATTTTTCCGAAAGTACCTTTCTTATTTCAATATCTTTTTCCCTGTATATCGCAGGAACTCTTGTATTGATATCAATTTGTTTACTGTTTAAAGATTTTATTTCGATAGTAAACTTTTTGTTGAAGGCTTCGAATTCGGCTTTTCCAAAGCCAGTCATTGATTTTATCATACTGTGAATTTTTGTACAAAAGTAGTATAAAGTCGGAAGTCGGAAGTCAGAAGTCGGAAGTTTTTTAAGTAATTACTCCTGAACCTATTAGTTCATCCCCAATATACCAGGCTGCAAATTGGCCTGATGTAATTCCTCTTTGTTCGTTTTTAAAAATAAACCATACACCGTCTTCTTTATAATGAATGGTTCCTTTTTCCAGTGGCTGCCTGTATCGGATCCGAATATCAAATTCCCGTTTTTCCCCTACTAGCATTTTTAAATCCTGACGTATCCAGTGCATCTCTTCTTCTGCAACAAATAATCCTTTTCGATAAAGTCCCGGATGATCCTGTCCTTCACCTACATAAATGATATTACGTTTTACATCGGTTCCAATTACAAAAAGAGGTTCTTTTCTACCACCTATATTTAACCCTTTTCTTTGACCCACCGTGTAAAAATGAGCTCCCTGATGTTCTCCTATCACTTCGCCATTCCAGGGTTTGTAAGGAAAAGCAAAACAGAGTTTTTTATAGTTTTCCTCTGATAATTCAACCTGTTTTTTCTTCTCCATAAATTTTGCCGGAATTTCAATCACATTCCCTGTTTTTGGTTCCAGTTGTTGTTGAAGAAAAGTGGGTAAATCTACTTTTCCTACAAAACAGATTCCCTGCGAGTCTTTTCTTTCGGCTGTGGGCAGATTTTGTTCACGGGCTATTTCGCGTACTTCGGGTTTTAACAATTCTCCAACGGGGAACATGGCCTTCGAAAGTTGTTCCTGATTAAGCTGACATAAAAAATAACTTTGATCTTTATTCTTATCTTTTCCTGCTAAAAGTTGGTGAATGGTGTTTCCTTCAACAACGATTTCGCTCTTCCGGCAGTAATGGCCGGTTGCAACAAAATCAGCATCGAACTTCATGGCTTCTTCCAGGAAAGTATCGAATTTGATTTCGCGGTTACACAGAACATCCGGATTTGGTGTTCGGCCTGCCTGATATTCTGCAAACATATAATCAACCACACGTTTTTTATAGTCTTTGCTTAAGTCTACAATATGAAAAGGAATATCAAGTTTTTTGGCTACCATTTTTGCAATCAATGCATCTTCTTCCCAGGTACATTCACTGGTGATGGCACCTACACGTTCATGCCAGTTTACCATAAAAAGGGCAATTAGATCGTGCCCCTGTTCTTTTAGAAGGTATGCTGCCACGCTAGAATCTACGCCACCCGAAAGTCCTACAACTACTTTACTCATGGGCGCAAAAGTAAAAAGTAAAAGCTAATTAGACAAAATAAGAGCTTCAGGTTAATTTTTCTTCAATAAGTTTCTTCCAAAACAAGCCATTTCTTTACCAGGGAAACCAACATCGAAAAGTGTTTCAATTTCTGAATTTGAATGAATTTGAATGGTAAATCGTGCTTTTCCTCCGGGGACAAAGTTTTCAATTATTTCCGATTCAAAAACAAAAGATTTTTCTGAAGAAAGAGTGTCGTTTAAAATATATTGATTTACAAATCCTTCGATATGAAATTGTCTGAAAACTATCTTTTTCCTGGCTTTGTCGAAACTAATAATTCCCCAGTCTTTGTGAACTTCGCTTTCAGGTTTTGCCTCCGTTGGGTCAAATTCAGAATGATTTTTAACTTCTATAAACTGTTTGTTCATTATCCAGTTAAATTCAGACTGAATTTTTGATTTATTAGAACTAAAACCTTCTCCGTTTCCTTCCCAGTGGCCGATTAATAAATCGAATTTTTCCAAAGGATTTTCCTGTGTTAATCCATGAACTGAAATCAGACAGAAAAAAACGATAATAAGCAGTTGTTTCTTCATTCTTAATTATTTCCTGTATTTCCAAATGGAATGGTAAATCCGAGCCATGGCAATGCTATTTCTATCCCTTCTCCATAAAATGGAACTACCAGTCCATAATCAAGAGCAGCCTTTTTAATAATCGATCGCCCTCCAAGAGTAATTAAAACTACTGTTTCACTTCCATCGCTAATGATGTAATTTTCAGTAATAAAATATCCTCTTCGACTTACCCTGAACATTCCATTGAAGTTTACGATTGGTGATTGTGCCCATTCGCCGGCAGCAAATCCGTATCCTAATCCAAGGGTTACATTTGCATCCGGTGTGCCGTAGGTTCCCAGTCCATAAAGAATTCCGAAACCCGCATTATCTTCGCCTATCACATATCCGGCAATTGCACCGCCTCCAATATTAAATTTGTTATGGACAACGGGTAATGAAAACTTGAGTGTGCCAAAGACCGGTGTTGGAGCACCAAACAAGAAAGTGGGTATAATTCCTCCTCCAATAGAAACATTATTGGTTATACCATAGCTAAACTGGTTCCATAAAACCCAGATATTCTGATAATAACCTTCACCATCTTTAAGTCCGTATCCGTTGGGAGACCAAAAATATCTGGTAGACTGGGGATTTGGAAACCAGAATTTTCCATCTTTCATTTGTTGAATTTCAACTTTTTCTATTTTTTTGATATCAGCCCGGGAAATGGTGATTTCTCCTAATTTTTGGGTTTTTAGTACTATGATTTTATCGTCTTCACGTACAATTTCTCCCAGGTATTCGTTTCCGTCTTCTGTTTCAATCGATACTGCATTTTCAATCAATATCTGCGATTTTGCTATGGTAAGGATACCAAAATCATTTGTTTTTAATTTAATCGAATCCGAAGTTTCAGAAATTACTATGCCTGAAAGTTTACCTCCTTCAATGGTTTTTATTGTAATTGTACTGTCGGGGTTTGTTTGAGCCAGTAATAATGTTGTCACAAATACCAACAACAGGGAACAAAGAATTTTGAGCTTTTTCATAGATGAGGGATGTTTAAGTTTTAGGCAATCGAATTTATTTTTTTGATTTTCTCTTATAGTTTTTACCCGAATTACTTCCCCTCTTTTTGCCTTTTTTATATCCTCCTTTACGAGATTTTCCGCGAAATGTTTTTTTAACTTTCCATTCCGGACCAGTACCCAAGTGATCAGGCATTGGCAATTTAAATACTTCGCGTTCGATAAGTTGTTCAATCCGGTGAAAATTGAACATTTCATCTTCATTAACCAATGTCAATGCAACCCCGGTTGAATCAGCACGCGCAGTTCTGCCTACCCGATGTACATAATCTTCGGCATCCTGTGGTACATCGTAGTTAATAACAAGGTTAATATCTTTTATATCAATTCCACGACTCATTACATCCGTGGCAACTAAAATTCTTGTTCGTTTTGAACGAAAACCAAGCAGCACTTCTTCGCGTTTGGTTTGCTCCAAATCAGATGAAATCGATTCAACAGAAAAATTCTTTCTTTTTAATTCACGGGTAAGCTCGTTTACCGTTTTTTTAGTTGAGCAGAAAATTATAATACTATTGTATTCAGGATTATCGGAAATTAAATGACTTATCAATCCGTTTTTTTGCTGATTGTAAATCAGATACGCAGCTTGTAAAACTCCTTCTGCAGGTTTCGATAAAGCGATATTTATTTGTTCAGGATTTTTTAAAACCTGGCTGGCTAAATTCCTTATTTTAGGTGCCATGGTAGCACTAAACATCAGGGTTTGCCTTTCTTTTGGCAAATATGAAATAATCTTAATTATATCATCATAAAATCCTATGTCCAGCATTCGGTCTGCCTCGTCAAGAATGAGGAATTTAATGGTGTCGAACTTTACATAGCCCAAATTTAAATGTGAAATTAGTTTTCCGGGGGTTGCAATTACAATATCAGCTCCTTTTGTAAGCGCTGTTTTTTGCTGTCCCCAGTCATCACCATCGCCTCCGCCATAAATCGCAATTGAGTTGATACCCATAGTATATCCAACTCCCTGCACCTGCTGATCAATTTGCATAGCAAGTTCTCGGGTGGGTACAATAATTAATGTTGATGTTTCGCCACCAGGCAAATCAGCGATTAAATCGAGTATAGGAAGCAAAAATGCTGCAGTTTTCCCTGTGCCGGTTTGAGCGCAGGCTATTAAATCGCTGCCATCCAATATAACGGGTATGGCTTGTTCCTGTATAGGTGTTGCTTCCTTAAATCCCATGTACGAGATTGCATCAAGCAAATCATCATGTATTCCTAATTCGGTAAACTTCATTCAACAGATAAGTTTTGTGGTGGTAAAAGTACATGAAATAATTGGATTTGGAGCTTATTCGAAATAGCTAAGTATTTTCTCAATAATTTCAAGTCCGGCATGAACACCATGGTCAGAATAAACCAGTTTACCCGACTTTTCTTTTAGCTCAATCTCAATAGTAGAATCCACGCTTTCTTTTATTGTTCTGTTCATTTCTCCGATAACTGGTGCTTTTAGAACTCCGGATTGTTGTTGTACTGCTTTTACATTTAAACGGTGCGTTTTGTTGGAAACTTCAATTTCCAATACCGGTGCATCAAAATGAAGCTTTGTAATTTTCGATCCATTGTAAGTGGCAAACAGGTAAAATTTCTTGTTAAAATAAAGGAAACAAATGTGCCCGATAAAAAAACTTCCCAACCATGGAATTTTAGCCACGGAAAAGGTAAAACTATTTTCTGATTGATTGAAGGTGTTACAGTGCAACCAAATCCACGATTCAGGAAATGATGTTCCCCAGTCTTTTTCAATGTAACCTGTTCCATTGATAAAATCTATTTCATTTGAATTAAATTTAATTGAGCCTTTTAATTTGTGATGGACCGACCCGATTCCATGTTTACATTCCATAAATGGTACAAACGAATACCAACCCATAATTCCTGGGGAAAACAAGGACCCTGGATATTCAACCAAATCTGAAAAATCGATTTTACCAATTATTTTAAGATATTCACTTTCAATATTTAAATCGATGGAGTGCAATGAAAAGAATGATTTTCCAATCCATATTTCAAATCTCTTTTTTGTAAAACTGAATTCATAAATTGGATAATTGATGTTCCAGGTTTTTCCTGAAATTCCATCGATGATTTGGATAAACGCATGTTTATCGTTTTGGGTTAAAGCAATTCCGGGAATAAAAGATAACACATTGGATTTATTTCCAGAAACATTTTTAAAATACCATCCTTCGAAATATCTTTTTTTATCAAGATTTCCTTGAAATAAGATAGGATTAAAGACTTTCATTATTTTCCGGTAAAAACGCTATAAATGATTTTGTCCTGTTAATTTACAATATAAATTTGAGATCCACAGAATTTGCATTTATTGTGTTTAGTTATACCTGTCGAAGAAGTAAAGTACCGGGTTCTTTGGATTAATGATTTCTTACATTCCGGGCAGTAGGTTGAAGAATGGAACTTATCATTTACATTTCCAAGAAATACGTGATTTAAATATTTTTTTGCCAGAACGTAAAGATGTTTCAGTTTTTCAACGGGGGTAGGTGTCAGGTTCATCTTGTACTGGGGAAAATACCTTGAAAGATGCAATGGAATGTCATTTCCCAGTTCTACTTTAATCCATTTTACCATTTTCTCAAATTGCCTTTCATCGTCGTTTAATCCCGGAATAACCAGATTTGTAATTTCGAGATGCGAATTGCTTGTTGCAATAATTTTTAATGCATTCAAAACGGGCTCAATTTTTCCCTTTGTTTCTTTTTTATAGAATTTGTTGCTAAATGATTTGAGGTCAATGTTAAAAGCATCGATAAACGGGAGAATTTTTTTTAATGGTTCTGTATTTATATATCCATTGGAAACCACAACATTTTTTAAGCCTTTATAATGCGCCAGTTTTGCCGTATCGAGCATGAATTCGTAAAATGTAAAAGGTTCATTATAGGTGTAAGCAATTCCGATATTGTTGTTTGTTTCAAGCGCCTTCAAAACAATTTGTTCTGATGTAATAATCTGAAAGCCCGGATAATCAATTGCCTTGCATTGTGAAATGTTGTGATTCTGACAAAAACTGCAGTGAAGGTTACAACCCACTTCTCCGATTGACAAAATGTTTTTACCCGGATAAAAATGATACAATGGCTTTTTTTCAATCGGGTCGATACCAAAGGCAGCGATTTTGTTATAAACCAGGGTCAACAATTTCCCCTGTTTGTTAACTCTTACTTTACAATTTCCGGTTTGACCGTCCTTTAAAACACAAAACACCGGACAAAGCTGACATTCAACTCTTAAATCATTAAGCTTTTTATAAAATTGTGCCTCGTGCATTTTTAATCTATGGAACTACGAACTAAGTTACGCAATAATTTTTTCCATGTATAAAATATCGTTAAGCTGTTTGTATTCGTTCCATCCATGTTTTTTATAAAACGAATAAGCTCGTAATTTTTTATCAGCATCGGTTGTGAGCCAAAATCTTTTTAACTTGTTTTCGGTTAACCAGGTTTCAGCCAATTGCAAAAGTCGCGAACCGATTTTCTGATTTATGTACTCAGGAAGAACAGCAATTACCCAAATCTCTCCTGTCACCTTTTCTGCCATTACAAATCCGGTTACTTTTTCTTTGGTTTCGCTTAACCAACCTTTATAAGTTGATTTTAGTTTTTCTATAACCGATTGTTTTGTTATTCCATGTCTTAATAATTCTTCTATTGTAAAATTATTTTCATCGGTCGAAATCCGAACATGAAAAATTGCATCGATATCATCGAGGGTGATTTCTCTGAAAGTCATATTACAAGGTTCCAAGTTTGTTGATTTTGTTCTCCAAAGTACTGACTTTTTGAAGTACCTTTTGAATATCAGTTTCCGGTTCAGGAATTTCAGTGTTTAAGTAGCAAACAAATTTCCATGCTTCCTTTACTTCAGAAATGGCAAGTTTGTATGGTTGAAATGATGCATTTAATGATGATAATAATAATGATCTGGATTGAGAAATGTAGTTTTCAACAATCTTAAAAACGATACCTTCGTCACGGGTAACAATAATATAACCCGCACCATTTTTTATGTCGAAGAAATTCTGAATATATTCACCAATAACTACTGAGCCACTAGGAATAGGCAACATCGAATCTCCGGAAATTATAAAAGCACGGTATTTCTTTTCTTTTGACAAAAAAGGCAACTGAAAAACGGGTAAATTCCCGATATATTCCGGGTCGGAAAAACTGGTTACATAACCGGCTTTTGCCCGTTCGCTTACAAATTCAATATTGTCATTGTTGTTTTTATCCACAGTGGTAGCAATAACCCTTAATTTGCTGCCCCGAATAAAAACGTCAAAACCATTCTTTAATTCTGTAAACTGACTTTCGGAAAGCTGGTTTAGATCAATATTGATTAATGTGTCGATTGCAATTCCAAAATATTTTGAAAATGATTGCAAATGCAAAACAGTAGGTTGACTGATTGAATTCTCCAAAGCATTTACTGTAGTGCGTTTAATTTCCAGTTCCGTTGCAACTTCGTTTTGGGTACGTTTTTTACGGTTTCTTAGCAGTTTTATATTACTTCCAAAGTAGTTCATTTTGCAATTTTTTTGTTTGGATTAAAGTCCGGGATCGAAAGTTGACTCAATAACCCCGGGCTTTAGCCCGGGGTTATTGAATTTGTATTGTATTGGGCTTTAGCCATTAACAATTTTTACATTAAAAATTATCATCAAAATTACAAAAATATATTGCCGAATAAAACAAAATGATTAAATTATTATCGAAATAAATGATAATAATATTATCAGAAAACAGAAAGAATTTCTATTCCCAGGGACAAAAGTCCCAGTTTTTTTGAGGTTTATAATCCCCGGCACATCACCGGGGATTTTAAGGAGAATTAAGTCAGAAAATGAGTAATGAAAATGTACATAAAAAGTTGAATATTTTAGCTGACGCAGCCAAATACGATGTGTCGTGTGCATCGAGCGGAAGCAACAGAAAAAATACAAGCAAAGGAATTGGTAGTGGAGTGGCATGTGGAATTTGCCATAGTTTTACGGAGGACGGACGATGTGTAAGTCTTTTTAAAATTCTGATGACCAACAATTGTATTTACGATTGTGCTTACTGTGTTAACCGAAGAAGTAATGATAAACCAAGAGCAACTTTTACAGTAAAAGAAATCGTTGATTTAACTATCGGGTTTTATCGAAGAAACTATATCGAGGGATTGTTTTTGAGTTCAGGGGTAATTAAAAGTCCGGATTTTACAATGGAGCGAATGGTACTTGTAGCAAAAAAACTTCGATTAGAGGAAAACTACAACGGCTATATTCATTTAAAAGCTATTCCGGGTGCCAGCCCGCAACTGGTTCAGGAGGCAGGATTATGGGCAGATCGTTTAAGTGTTAATCTTGAAATTCCGACAAACACCAATTTGAAGTTACTTGCGCCTGAAAAAAATCATCCTGAGATTTTATCTCCAATGACTCAAATCAGGAATGGGATTTTAGCCAATAAAGAAGAAAGAAAAAAGTTTAGACGAGCACCAAAATTTGCACCGGCCGGACAAAGTACACAAATGATTATCGGGGCAACTCCGGAAACCGACAGACAAATTATTTTGCTTTCATCAGGATTGTACAGAACTCAAAATCTTAAAAGAGTATATTTCTCAGGATACCTGCCGGTAAATCAGAATGATAAAAGATTGCCTGCAATTACCCGTCCTCCTTTGGTTCGCGAAAACCGACTGTATCAAAGCGATTGGCTGATGAGATTCTACAAATTTAAGGCAGAGGAAATCCTTACTGAAGATCAGCCGTTTCTGGATTTAGAGGTGGACCCCAAACTGGGATTTGCTTTGCGAAATATGGACCAGTTTCCGGTAGATATTAACCGGGCAGATTATGAAATGATTTTGCGAATTCCGGGAATTGGTGTTCAATCAGCACAAAAAATTATAATGGCCCGACGACACCGAAAATTAAACTCTATGCATTTAAAGAAAATAGGGATTGTAATGAAACGGGCAAAGTATTTTATCACATGCAACGAATTGCCGGTTTCGACCACCGACTGGGCCCCGGAAAGATTAAAGAGGAAAATTATTTCTGAATCACTTACTAAAAACAGAAAACTTTTGGACACACAATTGAGTTTGTTTAACGATTTTAAACCTGCTTTACCACCACTACACTGAGATTGAAGTTGAAAGTTTTAAGATATCAAGTATCAAGTATCAAGTATCAAGTAACAAGCAACAAGCAACCAGTAACAAGAATCATGATTATTTACACATACGACGGCACATTTGAAGGATTATTAACCAGTATTTTTGAAACGTATAACCGAAAAAATTTTCCTGTAGATATTTGCTCAAGACAGGGTGAGCAAAAACATTTATTTGCTCAAAAACTAGATATTCATACCAATGAAATAAAAGCAGAAAGGGTTTGGAAGGGTATTCAAAATAAACTTATGGGTAAGAATAACCAACTTTTGTTTTACGCTTTTTTATCGGAGGAAAAAGGAATTGAAATGAAAATTTATCGATTTTTACGCCGATTATTTAGCGAGCATTTTAATATCGAAACCGATTTTGGAGATTCAGATGTTTTGTATCTCACTCAAACCTCACAAAAAGTTAAAAAGGAGGCAATGCGAATGATGCAGTTTGTAAGGTTTCAACATGCAAAAGATGGAATGTATTTTTGCGGAATCGAACCTCGGTATGATGTGATTCCGCTTGTTATCAATCATTTCAAAAATCGTTTTGCCGACCAAAAATGGTTACTTTATGATTTGAAAAGAAACTATGGCATATTGTATGAAAATGAGAAAATCGAAGAAGTAATTATTTCAAATAAAGAGTTTAATACAATTACCGGGCAGGTAAATGAAAATATTTTACAGGAAGGTGAGGAGTTTTACCAAAAACTATGGAAATCGTATTTTAAACATATCAATATAAAGGAACGAAAAAACCTGAAATTACAGCGACTGCATATGCCACGTCGGTTCTGGAAGTATTTACCGGAAAAGCAGGGGATAAACTAATATTACAAAAGGTATGTCATCTTTTTTTTCTCAAACGATAAAAATGACTTTACTGAAAGTCAAAATGTGAATTATAATAAGTAAAGAACCGGTCTGTGTTTAATTAAAATTTACAGACCGGTTCTTTACTGTCAACTGAGACTGCGCCTATTCTTCCTCTTTTTTAGTTCGAGGTAAAATCAAATTTAAAATAATTCCAACTGTAGCTGCCAGCCCTATTCCTGCCAACGAGAAAGTTCCATAAGAAATTACTGCACCGCCAATTCCAACGGTAAGAACAATAGATACGATTACCTGGTTACGCGTTTCGTTCATATTGGTTTTTGAATCAACCAGTGTTTTAATACCAATTGAAGCAATCATTCCAAATAACAATAACATAATTCCTCCTAAAACAGATTGAGGAATGGTTTTAAGAAAACCACTGATTTTCCCTACAAAAGCAAAAACCAAGGCTGTAATTGCAGAAATACGCAAAACAAAAGGATTCGTAATCTTAGTTAAAGTAATCGCTCCGGTAACTTCTGAATATGTTGTGTTGGGTACACCTCCAAAAAAACCTGCCAAACCGCTTGCAATACCATCACCCAGCAAAGTACGGTGTAATCCTGGTTTTTCGATAAAATTCTTTTCGCAAACACCGCCAATGGCATACATATCGCCTACGTGTTCGATAATTGGAGCAATAGCTACGGGAACCATATATAAAATAGCCTGCCAGCTAAACTGAGGCGCCGTGAATTCAGGAAGAGAAATCCATGCTGCTTCTTTTACCGGTGTTAAGTCAACTTTCCCCATTATCATCGATAAAATATAACCTACAATAATGGCTATAAAAATAGGAATAAGTTTGAGCATCTTTTTCCCAAAAACTACAACAGCCACAGCTGTTAATAGTGAAACAACTGCAACAACCCAATCTGTTTTTGCCATATCAACAGCAACGGAAGCTAATGATAAACCAATCAACAAGATAATCGGGCCAACCACCACTGAAGGGAATAAGCGTTCAACAAATGTAATTCCACGAGCTTTTACCAGCGCAGAAACCACGCCATAAACCAAACCTACGGCAATTATTCCTGAAAGAGTTCCGGGCAAGCCATAAAGTTTGGTAGCTTCAATAATTGGTGCGATAAAAGCAAAACTACTTCCTAAAAATACGGGCACCTGGCCTTTGGTGATTAAATGAAAAAGTAAAGTTCCGATTCCTGCAGTAAATAATGCAACGGCCGGATCTATGCCAACCAAAAGCGGGACAAGTACTGTTGCTCCAAATGCAACAAACAGGAATTGAACACCAAGAACTGTGTTTTTAAAGCTTAGTTGATCTCGAAATGATGTTTGACTCATTTTGTTAGATTTAAATTTTATGCAAGAATAGCAGTTTTGGTTTGGGTTTTCAAAAATAGTTATTAACGGATTCTTAATAAATAAAAAACCCGCTTCATTCGAAACGGGTGTATCATGTATTCATTAATTACTGTAACAACTCTGCCGGAATTTCTTTAATTGGCCTAAGTTTTATATTTTTCATAAACACTTCACCGCCTTCTGATTGTATCTGAATTTTTCCTTTCGAAAGCGCCTCAGTTTTTCCTTCGCCAAGATATTTCGCCGAATTATAGTTAACCATATATACTTGCCCGTTAACCACATGAACGGAAGTAGTCCCATAACAGTAAAGTTCAACGGTATTCCATTCTCCAATTGGTTTTTCAGAGTCGGTTTCGTTAATGGCGTATTGAGTACCTTCTTTCGGAATTGATGGAACAAGTTCGGCGCCCTTGGTATAAACATATCTATCGTCGTTGTTTTTTGTCATTGGAATTTCGCAATACGATTCTCCCATACGATATGATGCACCCATGTTTCCTGTCATCAGTTGCAGTTCGTGAGAACTCATCCAAACACCGAGTCCAACCCCAAAGTTGCCAAAACTATGGTAAAGTAAACCGGAGTTTCTACTGGTGAAAACTTCATCTCCCCATTTCAGATCCATCGTAAGATGGTAGTTTTCAAATTCTTCCGTTGTTGCTATTGAAGCATTCTTTTCGCCCGAAATACGGATTACTTTTTCTCCATCGAGTTCAACAACAGTAAATAGTTTTAAAGGATCTTTATTCAATCCAATTGCTTCTCCATCTTCTTCAATTGGTCCAACCCAGGTATCCCAGCCATCAAGATTTTCTCCGTTAAAGAGAGGCTGCCAGGGTTCTTCGCACGATGAGATGAACAAAACAATACTCAGTGTAAAAAACAAATGCGTGAATCTTTTCATTTTAATTTTGGTTTAGATGAATAATAAAAAAACTGCCCTATAAATATAAGACAGTTTAAAATTTTATAATTAAAAATAGTATTCTTTATTACGATTAGGCTTCAATCAATTCCTTTGCTCTGTCAAGAATTGTCGTATCGTCAATCAGAACTATACCACCGTTTGGACCCGGCTCCATATGGATTCCTACCGATTTCCCGTAGGTGTAATTGGCACCCCCAAAATAATTCCTGACGGTTTCTTCGGTCACCTCAAATTCGCTGGCCAATTTTCTTATAGAACCGTCAGGTAAACTGTCTTTGATCTTACGCAATTCATTAAATGTTATCTTGCCTGTCATACTGTTATTATTTTATATTATTACTAAACAATTAAAGTCTCACATGTAAAAATAGAATTAATAATTTAATAACGAAAGGTTAAAGATCAGTTATTTTTTTAAGTCTTAAAAAAACATATAACAATTCTAAATAAGACAATTTTACCTTATTTGTAAATGATTGTTTGATAGCAAATAATGTGCAGACCTAATTGTGTTTAACAATATGTTCGATGACAAAAATTAACAATTTTTAAGAATCAATTTTCGCTTGTTTTTAAACTGTCATAAATTTTCTGATGTATTGCTGTTCTGATATTTAGATCGTACAACTTCCCATTTTCCCGGGTTGGATAAACCCGGTTTGAAAGAAAGATGTACAGGAGTCCGTTATCGGGGTCAGCCCATACAAAAGTTCCTGTAAACCCGGAATGCCCAAAACTGTTTTTGCTTGCATCAATTGCCGGATAGGCATCCTTCAGACTATTTTCTTCATTGTCAATATACGGTTTGTCAAATCCAAGTCCACGTCGGTTATCGTTATCCGGAAACTGAATTTTTGTAAATTCTTCTATTGTAGTATCAGAAATAAACCGGTTTCCGCCATAATACCCTTTTTGCAGATACATCTGGAATATTTTTGCCAAGTCGTTGGCTGTGCCAAACAATCCTGCATTTCCCGAAACACCGCCCATCATTGCAGCTCCTTCGTCGTGAACAAATCCACGCATAATTTCATGTCTGAAAAATTCATCAACTTCGGTTGGAATAATCCTCTCTGGCGGAAAGTTTTTGTATGCGTTAAAGCATACAGAATTTGCTCCAAGCGGTTTTAAAAAATTTCTATTTAAATAGAACTCATAATCCTCTCCTGTTTGTTCTGAAATAAGGCCGGGGAAAAGATGAAAACCTAAATCAGAATACATATACTTCTTTCTTTTATTCAGAGGTGATTTTATTATCGTATCGAAAATTGCCGTTGTATAATCTTCATTCATATACAAATGCTCCGATACTCTGATATTAAATTTTTCAAAAGGATTGTCTGAAAAAATAGATTTGTCCAGTTCCTGGTTTTCATCCAGCGTAAATTGCCAAAAAGGTATCCAGCTTTTTAACCTGGCTTGATGAGCAAGAATTTCCCGCATTGAAAGTTGTTCTTTATTAGAACCGCTTAGATCATGTCTGTATAAACTGATGGGTGAATCAATGTCAATTTTTTTTTCATCAACGAGTTTCATAATTGCCGGAAGTGCCCCCGTAACTTTTGATATTGAAGCCCAATCGTAAATGTCGTTTTTCTTAACATCCACTGAATCTTCATATGTATGAGTTCCAAATGTTTTATGAAAAAAGACTTTTCCGTTTTTGGCGATTAACACTTGACAACCCGGGTATGCTTTTTTGTTTATTCCTAAGTTGGCCAGTGAATCGATTTCATAATTCAATAATTCTGAATTAATTCCAATTTCTTCTGGAATTGTGTATGACAATGAAAAATTTTGTGAGATATCAATTCCGTCATTTACTTTAAACCAATTGTCAATAGTAACCGGTAATTTACCTTTTGCATCGAAAGCACCAAATATCAGTTGAGCGGCAAGTTCCTGGCTCAAATTTGTATTTTGATAGGCAAGAATTAATCCGTTGGCTCTGTTAATATCTTTAAAATATTTTAGCGCATACGCATTGCCAAAAAACACAAAAACCGAGTTTTTATTTCGAATGATTTCATCTACTGCTTTTCTCTGTATTTCTGTTGTTCCATATTTTGATGAAGGATAAAGATTAATTCCCTGAATTCCTGAGATAATAAGATTATAGTTCTTTAATTGAGATTGGATATTGTTCCAAACTTCCTGATCAGCTCCTTTTGAAAGCACAAAATGATCTACATCAGCATATTTTTCCAACATTCTTTGAAAAGGAGAGATGTTGTTTCCTCCTATCATAATTGATGCAATTTTTAAGGTGTCCAGACCCTGAACAGGCAGGATACCTGTATTTTTCAGTGCAGTCAATGAACCCTTTATAATCCGTCTGTTACTAACTTCAATGTTTGGATTATTAAGTCTTTTTGTTAATGCGGTAAGGTCTGTTGGTACATATTCGTGAAGCTTAACCCAACGTTTCAGGGCTAAAATTGTAGTACACTTTTTATCAATTTCATCAATCGTAATTTTTCCCTGTTCCACTGCAGTTTTTACGGATTCAATTGCTTTGGGTAAATCGGGTACAAATTCCAGCATGTCGTTTCCTGCAATCAATGCTTCGACTTCTGCATTTCCTTTTTCTGTTCTTACACCTGCCATGTTTATAGCATCTGTAACCACAAAACCTTTAAAACCTATTTCATTTCGTAAATAATTATTTACTATATTTTTCGAAAGTGAAGAAGGAACTCCGGAACTGTCGATTGAAGGAACATTTAAATGTGCCGTCATGATACCTGAGATTCCTCTTTCTGCTGCATAGCGAAAAGGGTACGATTCAAGTGTGTCCATTCTTATTTTCGAATGTTTTAAAAAAGGTAGGGTTTTGTGCGAATCTGTATCTGTGTCTCCATGACCCGGGAAATGTTTGGCAACAGGTATAATTCCGTTATCCTGCATTCCTTTGGATATCCACCATACTTTTTTTGCAACATTATTTTTGTTTTCACCAAAGGATCTAAAGTTAATCACCGGATTTTGTGGATTTGTATTTATATCGGCAACCGGAGCAAAATTTATATGAATCCCCATCATTTTTAGCTGGCTGGCCATTTTTTGTCCCAGATCATAAACAAGTGCAGAATCCTGAACTGCACCAATAGCCTGGGCATAAGGCAATTTCATTACACTATCGATACGCATGGAAATTCCCCATTCCCCATCAATTGCAACTAACAACGGTATTTTTGTAGAGTCCTGGAATTCATTTACCCATTTTGCAGTTTTTACAGGTGTTCCCTGCATAACCAAAATTCCACCCGGTTTATACTTTTTAATGAGGTCAAGAACCTTTTGCTTGCTTGCTTCATTTTGTTTGGGGTAAACAGTTATGGTCATCAACTGACCAATTTTTTCCTCCAATGTCATTTTACTTACCTGCTCAATGACCCATGAATCGGTTTTAAATTTCAAAAAAGGTGGTTCTCCTGTCTCCGAAGCTGTTATTTTTATTGTAAATAAAACTATTATCAATAGTAATTTTCCCCTAATCCTCATTCTCCCTAATTATTTATAAATTCAGAAATAGTTTTCTGCCTAATTATTCTTTTAACCAAAATTCAAATGGTATTTTCGCAAATATAAATATGTTTACATTAAAGATGTTGAAATTTTTCAGAATCATTTTATTATTGGTTTTTTTAATGCAGATGCAAATTGTTTCGGCATTAAATCTAAAAACCGGGGCAGAACAGCCTGAGAAATATTTACGGCTGGTTCGGAACAAGAATATAGGACTGGTAGTAAATCATACTTCAATAGTAAAAGAAGAACATTTGGTTGATTTTCTTTTAAAAAATGAAATTAAGGTGCGCACCATTTTTGCGCCTGAACATGGTTTTCGTGGAAATGCTTCTGCAGGAAAAGAGATTAAGGACGGAATTGACCCGAGTACAGGGCTTCCGGTAATTTCGTTGTATGGAAAAACAAAAAAGCCTACTACTGAGCATTTAAAAAATATTGACATGTTAATTTTTGATATTCAGGATGTTGGATGCCGCTTTTACACTTATATCTCAACCTTACATTTAGTAATAGAAGCTTGTGCTGAAAATGAAATTGATTTGCTGGTTTTAGACCGCCCTAATCCAAATGGTGACTATGTAGCCGGGCCAATATTAAAACCGGGTTTTGAGTCTTTTGTGGGCATGGATCCAATTCCAGTAGTTCATGGATGTACGGTTGGCGAATTGGCAAAAATGATAAACGGTGAAAAGTGGCATAAAGCAGAGAATAATTGTGTTATACATGTAATTCCTGTAGCAAATTATACTCATTCTATGAAATATGAATTACCCGTTTTGCCATCACCTAATCTTCCGAATTATTTATCTGTGAGATTATATCCATCGTTGTGTTTTTTCGAAGCAACAAGCGTTTCTGTTGGTCGAGGAACAGATTTCCCATTTCAGGTTCTGGGAGGACCGAACAGAAATTTGGGTGACTTTAAATTTATCCCGAGAAGTATAAAGGGAGCTGCAATAAATCCATTAAACGAAGGTCAGGAATGTTATGGTATTGACTTGAGAAAACTTGAAGAAGTACCCCGTTTTACCCTAAAGTATTTTCTCGATTTCTATAAAAAATATGAGAATGAAGAAGAATTTCTAACCCGTGAAAATTGGTTTAATCTATTGGCCGGAACGGATAAATTGATTGCTTTGATTCGGGAAGGTAAAAAGGAGGCAGATATGTTGGATTATTTTGAAAAAGAATTAGAGGAGTTTAAAGACTTGCGAAAAAAGTATTTGTTATATCCTGACTTTGAATAATATGAATCCCTTTCTGGTACTTGTAATAGTAATTGGTTATTTTCTGGTTTTAATCAGTATTTCATGGCTCACTTCAAGAAAGGCAGATTCACAAACTTTTTTTACGGGTAACAGAAAATCGCCGTGGTATTTGGTGGCATTTGGAATGGTTGGAGCCACACTTTCCGGTGTAACCTTTATTTCAGTTCCGGGAGAAGTCGGTAATTCGGCATTTTCCTACCTTCAGTTTGTATTTGGTAATGTGATTGGATTTTGGGTAGTTGCTGCAATTCTGTTACCCCTTTATTACAAAATGAAGCTTGTTTCAATTTATTCATTTTTAGATAAACGATTCGGATTTTATTCACATAAAACAGGCTCTTTCTTTTTCCTGGTTTCAAAACTGGTGGGTGCGGCTTTTAGATTGTTTTTAGTAGCAGGAGTTTTACAACTGGCATTTTTCGACGCTTTTGGAATTCCTTTTGAATTGACTGTAAGTGTAACAATTGGCCTGATTTGGGTTTATACTTTCAGGGGAGGAATTAAAACAATTGTATGGACAGATACTCTACAAACCTTGTTTCTTGTAAGTGCGGTTGTTTTGACAATATTTGCTGTATCAAAAAATTTAAACTGGGATTTTGCTCAATTTGTATCAGAAATCAGGAACGATACAAATTCTCAAATCTTCTTTTGGGACTGGCGTTCAGGCAATAACTTCTTCAAGCAGTTTATTTCAGGAATGTTTATAACAATAGTGGTTGTTGGAATGGATCAGGATATGATGCAAAAAAATCTCACATGTAAAAACCTGAAGGATGCCCAAAAAAATATGGTGGTTTTTAGCTTTTCATTTTTAATAACAGTTTTCCTGTTTTTGTGTCTTGGTGCTATGCTTTATATTTATTCTGAAAAAGCCGGAATTTCAATACCAGTGAAAACAGATGATTTATATCCAATGTTGGCTCTAAATTATTTTGGTTTACCGGTAGGAATTGCTTTTTTGTTGGGTATTGTAGCAGCAGCCTATTCAAGTGCCGATTCAGCATTAACCGCACTTACCACATCATTTAGCGTAGATTTTTTAAATATTGAAAAGTATAAAGAAGAAAAAAGGCAAAAGATAAAAAGATGGTCGCATTTGTTTTTTTCTGTTTTATTGATTTTGGTTATTGTAGTGTTTGAAGCAATAAATAATGAAAGTATTGTAATGGCGGTTTTTCGTGTTGCAGGCTATACTTACGGCCCCATCCTTGGATTGTTTGTATTCGGAATTTATTCTAAAAGAATTATTCGCGATAAATGGGTACCATTGATTGCTTTAATCTCGCCCGTTATTTGTTATTTTATTTCTTCTAATTCTGCCCGACTTTTTAACGGATATCAGTTTGGTTTTGAACTATTGATATTAAATGGATTATTAACAATATTAGGATTATTTATTGTTTCGAGAAAAAATGTAATTCATTGAAAACTAATTATTGTAAATAAATGTTAAAAATTGTAAATTGATTTTTATATTTGCGATAATAACTCGTGTGAATTGTCGTTATAATTTAATTAAAATTAGGGAAATTGATTAAAAATCTACTTCAGTTGTTGGCGGTAGTCGCTATTGTAGTCTCGTTGTTTTCTTGCGAGGATGAGGGTTATATCAATTCTCCCGATGCTCAGCTGCAATTTTCCGTTGACACTATAACTTTCGATACCATTTTTACCACAATTGGTTCAACAACTCAAAGGTTTACTGTTCATAATCCATATGATGAAAGTATTTTAATTTCCAGGATCAGATTATCTGATGGGGATTTGTCGAATTTTAGATTAAATATAAACGGTGAAGTTGGTAACGAAGTTTACGAAACCGAAGTTCCGGCACGGGACAGCATTTTTATTTTTGTTGAGGTAACCATTGATCCTACAGGAGAAAATCTTCCAATGGTAGTACAGGATTCAATTGAGTTTACTACAAATTCAAATATTCAAAATGTTCAACTCATTGCCTATGGCCAGGATTTTAAACTTATAAAAGGGGAAACACTGGAAACCACTACCTGGACTTCTGAAAAGCCATACCTGGTTTATGATTATGCATATGTCGACAGTACTTCTGAATTAACAATTGAACCCGGAACCAGGGTGTATTTCCATAAAGGAGCAGGATTGTATATAAAGGGTAAAATTATTGCAGATGGGACCCTTCAGCAACCTATTCATTTTTTACCAGACAGGTTGGAGCCATCGTATAAAAATATACCTGATCAATGGAATGGAATTGTTTTGTTTTCAGGTAGTCATGATAATATTTTTAATTTTTGTACCATAAAAAATGCCAATATTGGTTTACAGGTAGGAACAATTGAAGATGATGGATTTGCGTCAGTTCGGTTAACAAACAGCAAAATTGAAAACATGGCATATGCCGGTCTTTTTGCTTTGAAATCGAAAATTTATGGTTATAACGATTTAATTGCAAATTGTGGTTTTTATGCTGTAGCCCTTTTGGTTGGAGGCGAATACGAATTTTATCATACTACTGTAGCAAACTACTGGGGAAATTATTCGACAAAAGCACGTTCTACAGCTTCCCTGGTTATCTCCAACGTATTAATTATTGAAGGTGAAAACGGTGAAGTAACAAGCCACAATGGTGATTTGGTAAAAGCAGATTTCGGGAATAGTATTGTTTACGGTAACAATATTCAGGAGATTGAGTTAGGAAACAACAAAGAAAATGACTTCAATTTCTATTTTGAAAATTGTATTGTTCAGGTAGCAGATACTTTTGATACATCAAATGGAGATCATTTTAAAAGTATCTGGAAAGGAACGGAATATGATCCGTTATTTATAGATCCTTACGAAGAATATAATTATCAGTTAGATACGTTATCCCCGGCAAAAGATATCGGCACATTAAAATTCGGCGAGCTGTTTCCTCTGGATATTTTAGGAAAAGACAGGACCGAAGATGACGGACCCGATTTGGGAGCTTACGAGCGTATCGAAAAAAAAGATGAAGAATAATCCTCTTCTCATTATTATTACTCTTCTGTTTTTTGTTAGCCATCTGTCTGCTCAGCAAAATAATGGTAATTTTTCTGTTTTGTTTTACAATGTTGAAAATCTCTTCGATCCGGGGAATGATATTTTAACAGAGGACGATTATTTTACACCTGATGGGGAATTACACTGGACCTATAAAAGATTCAACAAAAAGTTACTTAATATTTCAAAAGTAGTATTAAGTGCATCAGGATGGAATACACCGGATATTGTTTTATTTGCCGAAATTGAAAACAGAAATGTTCTGGGGAAACTTTTATTCGATACTCCTTTAATAAATATACCATACAAAATTATCCACAAAGAATCATACGATGACAGAGGAATCGATCTTGGATTAATTTATAATTCAGAAACATTTAATCCTTTGGAATATGAGTATTTCCCATTAGTAATAGCTAAGGATACACTGAAAACAAGGGAAATATTGTATGTTTCCGGAGTCATAAACGGTTCTGACACATTACATATTTTTGGCAATCACTGGCCTTCAAGGTATTCAGGATTGTTGGAAACCAAACCTCAAAGAGTTGCAGCAGCACGACTTTTAAAAAGTAAAATTGAGGAATTAAAAGTAAAATATCCCTTGCCAAAAATCGTAATAGTAGGAGATTTTAATGATAATCCGGAAGACCAGTCTTTATCGGAGGTATTAATGGCAATATCTGCAGAAAAACCTTATATCGATGATAAACTTTACAATCTGTTTTATAATATTGACAGAACCGATAGAGGAAGTTTAAAATATCAATCGCAATGGTATCTTTTCGACCAGGTTATTGTATCAGGAACTTTGTTAAATTCAACTTCGGGATTTTTTACATCTCCTGAAAAAGCGAAAATTCTTTCATTACCCTTTCTGTTGGAGGAGGATAAAAAATATGGAGGATTAAAACCTTTTCGAACCTATTACGGTTATTCGTACAATGGTGGTTTTAGCGATCATTTACCTGTTATTCTTGAACTAAAGCAGCGTTATTAGGTTACTTTTTTCAGCCCAAGTTCTTCTCCCTTTTGTAACATAAACCGGAAAGCTTCATCAAAATCGTTATGAATTTCACCATCCAGAATTGCATCTTTAATGGCATCTTTTATTATGCCCACTTCTTTGCACGGTTTTAGTGCAAATGTTTCCATAATTAATTCACCTTTTACCGGTGGTTCAAAATTTCGGATTGCATCTTTTTCCTCAATTTCTTTTAGTTTTTCCCTGACCACTATAAAGTTACGCATGTAACGTTTTACCTTTTCGGCATTTTTAGAAGTTATATCCGCCTCACATAATGTCATTAAATCATCAATATCGTCTCCGGCTTCAAAAAGTAATCTGCGTACAGCTGAATCGGTAACTACATCTTCAGAGAGAACAATTGGACGCATATGAAGTAATACCATTTTCTGAACATATTTCATTTTCTCATTTAAAGGAAGTTTCATGCGTTTAAAAATCCCGGGAATCATTTTTACACCGATATAATTGTGTGCGTGAAATGTCCATCCCTGGCCCTCTATAAACTTTTTTGTCGCTGGTTTTGCTATATCGTGCAACAAAGCAGACCATCGCAGCCATAAATTGTTAGTGTTTGGTGCTATTCGGTCAAGTACTTCCAGTGTATGATAGAAATTATCTTTATGCCCAATCCCTTTTATTTTTTCAACACCTTTCAGTTTTAATAATTCGGGGAAAATTATTTTCAGCAAACCTGTTTCTTCCATCTGTTTAAATCCAACCGAAGGTTTTTCAGATAACATTATTTTATTTATTTCATCAATAACTCTTTCGGCCGAAATTATTTTAATTCTATCTCTGTTTTGCGCAATGGCCCGGAAAGTATCGGCATGAATTTCGAAATTAAGCTGTGTGGAAAACCTGATGGCTCTCATCATTCGCAACGGATCATCAGAAAAGGTAATATTCGGATCCAACGGTGTTCTGATAATTTTGTTTTTTAAATCTTCCATTCCGTTAAAAGGATCAACCAACCTTCCAAAATTAGAATTGTTTAATCCCAGTGCCAGAGCGTTAATGGTAAAATCACGCCTGTTTTGGTCGTCTTCAAGGGTACCATTCTCCACTATCGGTTTTCTCGAATTACGTTGATAGGACTCTTTTCTGGCGCCTACAAATTCAATTTCAAGGTTTTTGTGTTTGAACATGGCAGTACCAAAATTCTTGAAATAATTTACTTTAGGTTTGTTTTTCAGTTTAGCTGCAACATTTTTTGCCAGTTCAATGCCGTTTCCAATGGTAACAATATCGATGTCTTTTGATCTGCGTTTTAAAAATATGTCCCTGACGTAACCTCCAATAACATATGTTTCCATGTTCATTTGGTCTGCAACTTCAGATATTTCTTTGAATATATTATGCTTAAGCTTTTTAATCATTCTTTGTTAAAATTCAATTTGTCAGTAGATTAATACTGACATTTATGGAAAAATTGTGACAAAATTACAATTATTTCGATGAATATGGCCTGAAAATTCTTAAATTGAAAAAGAGGCATTATATTTGATATGTAAATATCGACATAAATAGATATGTATAAATATTAACATAAAATAATTATCATGTTAGAACATTTAACAAAAGAAACTTTTAAGGAAAAAGTTTTCAATTTTGAAGTAAACAAAGAGTGGAAATACGAAGGAAGCAAACCTTGTTTAATTGATTTTTATGCTGACTGGTGCGGACCATGTAAAATGGTGGCTCCGATTTTGGAAGAGTTGCAAAAAGAATATGGCGATAACATCGTTATTTATAAAGTAAACACAGAAGACCAGCAAGAACTTGCAGGAATGTTTGGAGTTCAAAGTATTCCTTCACTTCTGTTTGTTCCTCAGGAAGGTCAACCACAAATGGCGATGGGAGCTTTACCTAAACAATCTTTCGAGAAGGCTATCGCGGATGTTTTAAAAGTTGAAAAACCTCTGGTACACTAAAAAAGGTCTAATAACTTTTCGAGTTGAATTCCACGTGAACCTTTAATCAATATTTTTCCTTTTTCAATAGGATTTGATTGAAGATAATCATAAAGCTCGTTTACATTCTGAAACGATTTACAATTAAAACCGGCAGATATTTTATTAAATATTTTTCCTACTGTAAATACATTCACAAATGTATTTTTACGCAGAATTTCCAAAATAGCGGTATGTTCGGCATTGGAATATTTACCCAGTTCCAACATGTCGCCAAGGATTAAGTAACTGTTTTCAGAAGCATTGGATATAAAACTATTTATGGATGCTTGCATGCTTGTTGGATTAGCATTGTAAGCATCCATAATTATTTTCAGATGGTCTTTTTTTATCAGTTGCGATCTGTTGTTTTTTGGAAAATAATTTTTGATTGCACTTTGAATTGCAATAGGATCAACCTGAAAATAATTTCCTATACAAGCAGCGGCCAGTATATTTTCGAAATTATAATCGCCGGTAAGATTTGTATTTAAATATAAAACTCCTTTCGGGAAGTTCACTTTTAAATGCACAAATGGAGGAGAATTAAGTAATTCTCCCCTTAAATCGGCATTTAAAGTTCCATAACTAATTTTATTCTTAGTGTCTTTCAACAAATCAGATAAAATCGGATTATCGGCATTGTAGAAAATATGCCCATTGGATTTTTTTAAATGTCTGTACATCTCCGATTTGGTTTGAATCACACCCTCAAATGAACCAAAACCTTCAAGATGCGCTTTCCCCACATTGGTTATCAAACCAAAATCAGGTTCGGCAATCTTGCACAATTCAGCAATTTCGCCCGGATGATTTGCTCCCATTTCAACAACGCCAAACTCTGTACTGGTATTCATTTTTAAAAGAGTAAGCGGAACCCCGATATGGTTATTTAAATTACCCTCTGTAAAACTTACATTGAACTTTTGAGATAGAACGGCTGAAGTTAACTCTTTTGTAGTAGTCTTTCCATTGGTCCCGGTAATTGCCAAAACAGGAGTGGCAAGCTGCTTACGATGATGGTTGGCAAGTTCCTGTAATGATTTTAAAACGTTGTCAACAAGAATCATTTTATCTGATACCTGGTATTCTTTTTCATCAATAATGGCATATGATGCCCCCTGCTTTATTGCTGATTCCGCAAATTTATTTCCATTAAAAGTTTCTCCTTTTAACGCAAAGAATATACATCCTTTTTCGATTTTGCGGCTGTCGGTTGAAATGGAGGGATGTTTTTTAAAAACTTTATAGATATGTTTTGTTGTGGTCATGTTCCAAAATTAAAATCATTTCTAAAAATCGGGCATAAAAAAAGCCCCATTTCCAATGAGGCTTTTCTAAAAATAATATTTTTTAGAGTCCGCTGGGACTTCCCAATCTATTCATAGCACAACGGAATCCGATGTCACTGGAAGATTTTTCCTGCTCCAAATATCTTCTAGTCCCCGGTACTAACCAATAAGCTCGGTCTCTCCATGAACCTCCTTTATAAACACGAACCTTGTCGTTAATCAACGATGAGAAACCACCTTCAGGGCGTTCATCCTGAATGTACATATCATCTGTACTAATACCTTGAGCACCATTCCAGTTTCCTGATTCAACAATTTGAGAATTTCTATCTCCATCGTTAAAGTTTCTTATATCACCACCTGCGATGGTATCTTTAATTAAATGACCATAATCATCGCGTACAAAATCTCCGTTATTGTCTCTTCTGTATTCTGTAATTACATTACCCCTGTACGGATTGAACTCTTCAACATCCTGAAATGAAGCAGGTCTGTATACATCAGATACCCATTCATTAACATTACCTGCCATATTATACAATCCATAATCGTTTGGATCGTAAGAGAAAACAGGAGCTGTAATATCGGCATTATCATTAAGTGCGCTGGCAACCCCCATCATATCCCCTCGGCCTCTGACAAAGTTGGCTTTAATCAAACCTTTTCCTTTTTTAGAGTCTTCACGAAGATAAGCACCGTTCCATGGGTATAATTTTTTGTCAGTTAAAAGTTCGCCATCCATATTTTCGATAAGTCCGTACGCGGCATATTCCCATTCTGCTTCTGTTGGTAAACGGTAATTTGGAAGCATTATACCATCTTCCCACGCTACATGTTTTACAGACCCATCTGGTCTTTCAAGAGGTTTGTCTCCGGCAGTTCCTTCATAAATCCCGTTCAGATATGCCTTCGAATTAAAAGTATTTTGATTACTCTGTGAATTATCATGAACAATTATACCTCTTTCAACCAATATTTGTTCGTTTACACGGTCGGTACGCCATTTGCAATACTCTGTTGCCTGTTCCCAGGAAACACCTACTACAGGATAATCCGCATAAGCGGGGTGTCTGAAATAGTTTTCCACGTATGGTTCATTAAATGCCAGTTCTCTTCTCCAAACAGTAGTATCGGGCAGAGCCGAATTTAATTTTTCTACATCCCCGGCATAAACACGACCCAGCCAGTGGGTGTATTCACGATAATCCTGGTTTGAAACTTCAGTTTCATCCATATAGAACGAAGGCACTGTAACTCTTCTTGGTTTGTTATCCCAGGTATACATCACATCCTGTTCAACGCGGCCCATTGTAAATGTACCACCTTCAACAAAAACTAAACCTGGTCCGGTTTCCTGATTGTAACCGCTAATGTTTGGTATAAAACCTGTTTCTTCTTCATTGTAACTCCAACCGGTTGTTCTCGAAGAACCTCCACTTTTATTACCAAATAAACCGCATCCAGACACGAAAGCGGCCAATATTACTATGAACAAAGTTTTTAACTTCATCATCTTCATTTTAAATATTTCTTTAGAGATCGTCACAAATATAACTAATTTGTTCAATTCTTATTGTTCAATCATTTTAAAAAATTTTAAGTTTTATTAGGGCTTAGTTGATATATTTGCCCGCGATTGGCTCAATTGTTGTTAACGAAGATGATTCAATCGCCTGCAATATTTGTAAGATTGCAGCGTTAGAGGTATAATTATGTAGGGCTTAAAATTAGTATGAAAAGATATATATTTCTGTTGTTCATTATTTTAGTTGGTTTTACTGTAGACGACGTTCAAAAGGAACTCATAAGTTTAAACTGGATGGATAGCAGTACAACAAAAGATGAAATTTTACTTTGTAATGAATTGATCTTTGACAACGCAGAATTTCCTGATGCAGCAACGCAAATTCCTGTGTTTCACAGAACATACAATCTTTCTGACAAAAGTAGGGATTTTGCTTTTACAGTTGAAAATCCGGATTTTGAAGAAATAAAGTTATCAGAAGAGTTTCCCGGATTTGGCAATATCAAAGAAAATATTGAAATAGAAACAAGCAAGTCACAGTCTGCAGGAAAGTTTATACTTCATTTGCAAATTTCAACAATTAAAAAGGAAGGGGACAAATTTTTTCGGCTAAAACAATTTGAATTAAAAAAGATTCCGATAGATAAAAACGCAAAAAACAAAAACGCTCAGAAGGTAAACGAATCGCATATCTGGAAAAATAATTCGGTATTGGCACAGGGACGATGGTATAAAATCGGAGTAGCCGGGTCTGGTGTGTATAAAATACCTTATTCACAACTGTCTTCACTTGGATTTTCTGATCCTTCAAAAGTGAGTGTTTATGGTAGCGGTGGAACAATTTTATCTGAAAATCCGGGGGAAATCGATTATGACGATTTGGAGCAATGTGCAGTTTGGCACGATAAAAATAATGGTGCCGACTGTTTGTTTTTTTACTCACCCGGAACCACCGAATGGAACCTTGATATTTCGGAAGGATTATATAAGCACAGAATAAATGATTATACAACTAAAGGGTATTTCTTTTTGACGGAGAATACTGGGGATACGAAAATCGCAGAAAAATTGCCTGCTGTAACAGAGCCGTTTACAAATGAAGTATCCTCTGCAGACGCGTATATTTTGCATGAACAGGATTTGGAAAATGTTCTTCATCTTGGCTCAGGTAAACATTGGTTTGGAGAAAGATTTAAGCATAACTCGGTAAAAAACTTTGATTTCGAACTTAAAGATTTTGATTCTTCAGAAGAAATAAAAGTAATCATTAACGGGATTGCCCGTTCGTACACAAATACAGAATTAAGTGTTGAATCAAACCAGCAGAATCAAGGTACTTTAAACTTTAATCTGGTAAATACCGGCAGCCAAACTTCCAGTTATGCCAATAAACAGGAAGGAGTTTTTTCATTCCCTGCTCAGAACGAGAATGTACAAATTGCTTTAAAATATTTAGCAAACAAAGGAGTTGGGACTGATGACAATGCAATTTTCTGGCTCGATTTTATAGAAATTAATTATCGCAGAAAACTTAAATTTGGAAATGAGGCTTTTATATTTAGTGATAAAAACTCTTTAGGTGCAGGAAATGTAATTTCTTATAAAATTGACAACGCAAATAGTAATTCACGGGTTTTTGATGTTTCAGACATAAATAATGTAAAAGAAATTCCACTGGAAATTAATGGAGGAATAGCCAGTATGAAGCGTTCGGGTAATGAACTGTACAAATATGTAGCTTTTAATCCAGATGCTGCTTACAACGAACCTGAGTATATTGGCGAAGTCGAAAACCAGAATTTACATGCATTAAGTACACCTGAATTTATAATTGTAACACATTCCAATTTCTTGCCTCAGGCAAAAAGGCTGGCTGATTTTCATCGAATAACTGATGGAATGGCTGTTGAAGTTGTAACAGCAGAACAGGTTTATAATGAGTTTAGTTCGGGGTCTAAAAGCGCAACAGGAATAAGGAACTTTATAAAAATGCTGTACGATCGCGGAGGACAGCTAAAATATGTATTGTTGTTTGGAGATGGCAGTTACGACAACAGAGGTCTCCTATCCAATACAAAAAGTTTTATCCCGACATTTCAATCAGAAAACTCATTAATTCCGGTAGCTTCGTTTGTTTCTGACGATTTTTTTGTCATTCTGGATGATGGTGAAAGTGTTTATAACGGTGCAGTAGATTTAGGTATTGGCCGCATTCCTGCATCATCAACTTTCGAAGCAGATATAGTGGTCAATAAAATTGAAAATTATTACAATCCCGAAGCCCTTGGAAACTGGAGAAATGTGGTCTGTATGATAGGTGATGATGAAGATGGGAATTTACACATGTCACAATCGGAGAAACTGGCCAATCAAATAAATGAAAGTCACGGAGAGTTTATTACCGATAAAATCTATTTCGATGCATATCTTCAGGAAGTTTCTGCAGGTGAAGAAAAATATCCTGGTGTTACCGCAGCAATTAATGAACGTGTTAAAGATGGTGTTCTGATTTTAAATTATGTCGGACATGCCAATGAAAGGTATATGGCCGACGAAAATGTACTGGATATCAGCAATGTAAATGCATGGTCAAACAGTAATAATCTTCCGATTTTTGTCACAGCCACCTGTGAGTTTAGCAGGTATGATGCCGATGACATGTCGATTGGTGAATATGTTTTGTTCAATCCAAACGGTGGAGGTATTGGTTTATTTTCGACAACCAGGTTGGTTTATGCCAGCGAAAATTTTAAGCTGAGTACACAGTTTTATAATTATGTTTTTGAGGCAGATAGTTTGGGAAACCGACACAGAATGGGGGACATCATGCGTTTGGCAAAAATTAATACACTGAGTACCACAAACAAACGAAATTTTAGTTTGTTGGCCGATCCTGCACTACGCTTGTCGTATCCAAAACATAAAGTTGTTACGACATCTGTTAACGGTCGCGATGCAGAGAATTTAACCGATACCATAAATGCGCTTCAGAAAGTTGAAATTGAAGGATATATTTCTGACAATTCAGGTAAAATGATATCGGATTTTTCTGGAGAAATGACTGTAACTGTATATGATAAAGAAACTACTGTAAGCACAATGGGGAACAACGGTGAAAGGCCGTTTAGCTATAAGGTGCGGGAAAATATTATTTATCAGGGAAAAGCGTCGGTTGAAAACGGAGAATTTATTTTCAGTTTTGTGGTTCCAAAAGATATTTCATATGCCGTAGGCAATGGCAAAATTATGTATTATGCCAAAAACGATGTTGTTGATGCACACGGTTCTTTCGACGATTTTATTATCGGTGGTTTATCAAACGACATTGTAGATGATAATTTAGGGCCTGAAATAGATTTGTTTATGGATAGTGAAAATTTTGTATCGGGAGATAGAACCACTAAAAATCCAACAATGCTGGCTTATTTGTCTGATGAAAACGGAATTAATACAGCCGGGACTGGAATTGGACATGATATTACAGCTGTTTTGGATGATGATTATTCCAATGTTTTGGTGTTAAATAACTATTATCAGGCTGATATAAATAATTACAAAAACGGGGTAGTTAAATTTCCGTTTAAAAATCTGACTCCCGGGAAGCACAAACTCAGGTTAAAAGCCTGGGATGTTGCCAACAACTCATCGGAGCGGGAAATTGAATTTGAGGTAACCGGTGATTTTTATATCAGCAAAGTTTTAAATACTCCAAATCCGGCAAATGAATATACATTTTTTACTTTCGAACACAATCAGTCTGATGCAAATTTGAAAGTAATGGTAGAGATATATGATCAAATGGGAAGACGTGTTGAACATTTGATTACCGATGTTGGATCCGGCGGAAATCAAAGTAATCCAATATACTGGAATTTTAATGAGTCGAAAACACTGCTGCTAAATGGTATTTATATTTACCGGATTACTGCCAGAAATCAGGATGGGATTGTCTATTCAAAATCGGGAAAAATGATGATTACACGTTAAATTTTTTGACTCATAAAATTTTTCAGAATTTGTTTCGTTTTCAATGGTATTATAAAAGTTTTAAATATGGCTGGTATAACATTTATTATATCTTTGCAGCCACAATTTTATTAGAATTATGAATCAATTTTTTCGAATAGTATTACTTCTTACAATGACTGTTGGCCTCTCGGAAGGTCTTTGGGCACAGGCCACAACCTCGGGAGCCAATACAATAACAACAGCTGTTCCGTTTTTATCAATTACTCCGGATTCGAGAGCGGGAGGTATGGGTGATGCCGGTGTTGGTTTAACCCCGGATGTAAGTTCTCAACACTGGAACCTGGCAAAATATGTTTTTATGGAAAGCGATATGGGAGTAGGTTTGTCATATTCGCCCTGGTTAAGAAACCTTGTTGATGACATAAACTTAGCATATCTGTCAGGCTACAAAAAGCTGGACGATGTTCAATCTGTAAGTGCTTCGTTACGTTATTTCTCTTTAGGAGATATTATTTTCACCAGCGAATGGGGAGAAATTCAGGGACAGCAAAGTCCGAATGAATTTGCGGTTGACCTTGGATATTCAAGAAAACTTTCTGAAGCGTTTTCCGGTGGTGTGGCCATGCGTTACATACGTTCTGACCTTACCGGTGGACAAATGATTAATGGAGTGGAAACGAAAGCGGGTAATTCATTTGCTGTGGACGTGGCTTTCTATTGGTTTAAAGAATTTAGAAAAAACAGAAAAGATAATATTTTTAGTGCGGGTATAAATATTCAGAATATCGGTTCGAAAATCTCATATACTGATGGCGCTACCAAAGATTTTATCCCAACTAATTTAATGCTTGGAGCCGCTTACACAACTTATTTAGACAATTACAATTCTTTTGCATTCTCTTTTGAAGCAAATAAACTTTTGGTGCCAACTCCTCCTAAAGATTCTACAATTTACGATCCGGACAAACCTATTTTACCTGGAGGAATCAATTCGGATATAGGGCCAATCGAAGGAATGATTAAATCTTTCTACGATGCTCCCGGAGGATTTAAAGAAGAATTACAAGAAATTAACTTTGGATTAGGTGTGGAATATTGGTATAATCAACAATTTGCGCTTCGACTGGGATATTTTTATGAGCACGAGAATAAGGGAAACCGAAAATATTTTACAGCAGGTGCAGGATTAAAACTCAATGTTTTTGCATTGGATTTTTCATACCTGCTTCCAACACAACGTAACCACCCACTGGAAAATACTCTTAGATTTACGCTTGCATTCGATATTGATGCATTTGGAAACCAACGCCGATGAATTTCCGGATAGGACAAGGATATGATGTACACCGCCTGGCTGAAGGAGAAACACTTTGGTTAGGCGGTGTTTTAATTCCACACCATAAAGGAACTGTGGCACATTCAGATGGAGATGTGGTAATTCATGCTATTTGCGATGCTATACTGGGGGCCGCAAAACTCAGAGATATTGGCACACATTTTCCTGATAATTCTGATGATTTTAAAAATATAGACAGTAAAATATTGTTGAAGAAATCACAGACTCTTCTTCATGATAAGGGATACAGGATTGTAAATATAGATTGTACAATTAATGCCCAACAACCAAAACTGAAACCGTATATACCCTCCATGGAACAGACAATGGCTGATGTTTTAAACATCGGTTGTGATCAGGTTTCGGTAAAAGCTACAACAACTGAAAAGCTCGGTTTTGAAGGGAGTGAAGAAGGTATTTCTGTGAATGCAATTGTATTAATAAAAAAAGGATAAAATGGGAAAAAAGACCCTGGTAATAGGAGCCAGTACAAACCCGGAAAGGTATTCAAATAAAGCTATTCATTCTTTAAGAAAACACGGTCACAGCGTAGTTGCGCTTGCAAAACGAGCCGGTAAAGTGGCAGATGTCGAAATTCAAACAGAATTTCCTGCAAACGAGGAAATTCATACAGTTACAATGTATGTTGGAGCAAAACATCAGCCTGAATATTATAAATCGTTGTTGGAATTAAATCCCGACAGGGTAATTTTTAATCCCGGAGCAGAAAATTTTGAATTATCAGATATGCGCGAAATGAATGGTGTAGAAACCATAGAAGGGTGTACGCTGGTAATGCTTCATACAGACCAATATTAGAAATTTAATTTATCGATATGTTTGTAGAAGTTAGTTCATATGATGAATTTGTAAAGCTAAAAGAAAAAGAGTCCGGATTACTGGCATATTTTTCTACTGATGTCTGTAATGTCTGTAAAGTTTTGAAACCAAAGGTTGAAGAATTAATTCAAACCGAATTTCCCAAAATAAAACTTACTTATATTAAATCTGATAAATTGCCTGAGCTTGCAGCACAAAACAGTGTTTTTGCTGCTCCAACCATTGTCGTCTATTTTGATGGAAGAGAGTACATTCGCAAAAGCAGGGCAATTGGTATTGGTGAGCTAAAACAGGAGATTGAAAGAATTTATAACATGATTTTTTAATCCTGTTGCTGGTCTAATAATTTAACCATATCCAGATTATCCATGTTATTGTGCCTGAATTCACCAAGAACTTTAAATTTTTGTTTTTGATAAAATCTAACGGCTTTTTTGTTACTTAACTGAACACCTCCCCAAAGAATAATTTTTTGTGTTCCCTTTTTAATTAATTCGTTTTCAACAAATAAATACAATTTGGTTCCAACACCTTTTGACTGGTATTTATCAGCAACTGAAGGAGCCAATGTGAAATCCGTTTCTTTGTTGTACTGAATGGAATAATTAGAATATCGTTCTCTGTCTCCTTCAATATATCCTTTAACTACAACTATATAACCAACAATATCATTCATATCAAGACAAATATATGCTCGATAACCTTTGTAATTTTTATTACAAATAAGATCAACCGTTTTGTTATCAAACGGATGCGGGCCAAATCTGCTTCGACTGTTTACAGATAATTGCTCCAAATAGTTTGTTAACGCTTCAGAATCTGAAGGTCTGGCTTTTCTGCAAATCAGATTCATTAAATATCAATTTGTAATGATGAACGATAATTTACTTTAATTCAAACTGAAAGGTTCAGAATAGCTTATCCAAAAGTTGTTCATCGGTTTCATTAGCGATGGTTACTTTCAGTTCAGGATTCTCTTCCATAGCTTTTTTTATTGCAAATCGGGCAGATGGATTTTGTGCCCAGCTTCGACGAGCAATTCCATTATTTACATCCCAGTGCAGCATCATTTTTAATCTTTCCTCAGCTTCCGTAGAACCGTCGATAGTAAGACCAAATCCACCGTTTATAACTTCACCCCAGCCAACACCTCCTCCATTGTGAAGAGAAATCCAGGTTGCTCCACGAAAGCTGTCGCCAACAAAATTTTGCACAGCCATATCAGCTGTGAAAGAAGAGCCATCATAAATATTTGATGTTTCACGGTAAGGTGAATCAGTTCCCGAAACATCATGATGGTCGCGGCCTAAAACAACCGGCGCTGAAATTTCTCCTGTTTTTATAGCATCGTTAAATGCCTGGGCTATTTTTATTCTGCCATTACAATCAGCATATAAAATACGGGCCTGAGAGCCAACAACCAGCTTGTTTTTTCCAGCTTCCTTTATCCAAAGAATATTGTCGTTTAACTGACTTTTAATTTCGTCTGGGGAGGTTTTGGCAATTTCCTGCAAAACACTGGTTGCAATTCTATCAGTAACTTCAAGGTCGTGAGCATCTCCTGAAGTACAAACCCAACGGAAAGGTCCAAATCCATAATCAAAAAACAGTGGCCCCATAATATCCTGAACATAGGATGGATATTTAAATTCCCCATCTGCTTTCAGAATATCAGCATTAGCACGTTTTGATTCCAGTAAAAATGCATTACCATAATCCCAGAAATACATTCCTGTTTTCGTAAGTTTGTTGATGGCATCTACTTGTCTTTGCAATGATAAACTTACCTTTTTCTTAAAAAGTTCTGAATTTTCTACCATCAAATGGTTAGATTCTTCAAAAGATAAACCGGCAGGATAATAGCCACCGGCATAAGGATTATGAAGTGATGTCTGGTCGGAACCAAGGTCAATATCAATTTTTTCTTTCACCAGCTTCTCCCATAAATCAACTATGTTTCCCTGGAATGCGATAGAAACAGCTTCTTTGTTTTTTTGGGCATTTTTAATTCTAATCAGTAATTTATTCAGATCTGTAAATACTTCATCAACCCAACCTTGTTTATGTCTTATTTCTACCACTTTTGGATTAATTTCTGCAACTACACATATCATTCCGGCAATAACCGTTGCTTTAGGCTGGGCACCCGACATCCCTCCTAATCCGCTTGTTACATATATTTTTCCTGCACGGTTTCCTTTCGAATGTAACCTGGCTGCATTTAAAACCGTAATGGTTGTTCCGTGCACAATTCCCTGAGGACCAATATACATGTATGAACCCGCTGTCATTTGTCCATATTGTGAAACACCTAAAGCATTAAACTTTTCATAATCGATTCTTGAAGAATAATTTGGAATTACCATCCCGTTGGTAACCACTACTCTTGGTGCATTTTTATGCGAAGGAAACAAACCCATTGGATGCCCTGAATACATCACCAATGTTTGCTCATCATTCATGTCGGCCAGATATTTCATTGTTAGAAGGTATTGTGCCCAGTTTTGAAATACGGCGCCATTACCACCATATGTAATCAGTTCGTGGGGATGTTGTGCTACTTCCGGATCCAGATTATTTTGGATCATCAGCATGATTGATGCTGCTTGTTTTGAATTTGCAGGATAAGCATCTATTGGCCTTGCAAACATTTTGTAATCAGGTCTGAATCTGTACATGTAAATTCTGCCATATCGCTCCAGTTCATCTTTGAATTCGGAAGCCAGGGTGACATGAAATTTCACAGGGAAATAGCGCAAAGCATTTTTAACAGCAAGCTTTTTTTCTTTTTCTGATAAAACGTCCTTTCGTTTTGGTGCATGATTTACAGACTTGTCAAAAACTTTTGCTTCCGGCAGCTCTTCCGGGATTCCTTCTAAAATTGCTGATTTAAATTCCACACTATTCATAACTTTATCTTTACTTATCTGTTTAAAGATGAAATACAGCGGCAAATTATGACGTTTCCCCGAAAATTGAACTGATTTTTGACATTAAATCGAAATATTTGTAATTGTTATAAAATTGAGGAACTATGAAAAAATTAAGAATTGGATTATTGGCTGTTATTGTTGCAGTTTTGTTTTCGAGTTGTGGTTATAATAAAATGGTAACTATGGACGAACAGGTTACTTCTCAGTGGGCACAGGTAGAAAATGTTTATCAAAGAAGGGCTGATTTGATACCGAATTTGGTGAATACAGTGAAAGGTTATGCAGCCCATGAGCAGGAAACTCTGGAGGGTGTAATCGAAGCTCGTTCAAAAGCCACTTCTGTAAATATTGATCCATCAAAATTAACACCACAAACTATTCAGCAGTTTAATCAGGCCCAGGAAGGTTTATCTTCAGCTTTAAGCCGTTTGATGGTAGTTGTTGAAAGATATCCTGACTTGAAAGCCAATCAGAATTTCATGGATTTGCAGGCACAGTTAGAAGGAACAGAGAACCGAATTGCTGTTGAGCGTAAAAAGTTTAATGATACTACCCAGGCATACAATGCATACATTCGAAAATTTCCTCAGGTAATTTATGCAGGCTGGTTTGGATTTGAAAAGAAAACATATTTTGAAGCCCAGCAAGGAGCTGAAAAAGCTCCGGAAGTACAATTTTAAAAAATAATCCTATGAATATTCAGAATTATTTTACTGAAGAAAATAAGTTGCAGATAACAAACGCAATCAGGGCGGCCGAGTTAAATACCTCAGGTGAAATCAGATTACATATTGAGAAATACTGCAAAGATGATGTATTAGACAGGGCTGCTTACATTTTTGAAAAACTCAAAATGCATAAGACTCAACTTAGGAACGGAGTTCTGTTTTATATGGCACTAGAGGATCACAAGTTTGCAATTTTAGGAGATGCCGGGATTAACCAACAAGTTCCCGATGATTTCTGGGAAGAAATAAAGGAAACTGTTCTTGGTAAATTTAAAGATGGTGAATTGACTGAAGGATTAACAAAAGGAATATTAATGGCTGGCGAACAGCTGAAAAAACATTTTCCTTATCAGGAGGACGATGTAAATGAACTTTCAGACGAAATTTCGTTTGGGAAAAATTAGAGAAAATGAAAAAGATATTGATTATAATAACCACTTTTTTGTGTTTTGGGTATTCCGGATTTGCGCAAATTCCGGAACGACCAAATCCACCAAGGTTAGTAAATGATTTTGCCAATATATTGTCGCAATCTGAAATTGATCAATTGGAAAGTGGATTGGTAAAATTTGATAATGCTACTTCAACTCAAATAGTTGTTGTAACGGTGTCGAGCCTGGAAGGATACGATCCGGCAGATTTTGCATTTACCATTGGAGAAAAGTGGGGAGTAGGACAAAAAGGAAAAGATAATGGACTGATTGTAATGGTAAAGCCAAAACAGGAAAACAGCAGAGGGCAGGTTTTTATTGCCACTGGCTATGGTTTGGAGGGAGTTTTACCTGATGCAGTAATTAATTCAACAGTTGTTGATTATGAAATGATTCCAAGATTTAAGGAGAACGATTATTTTGGGGGTATTGTGGCAGGTATAAACGTAATAATGGATATAACAAAAGGAGAATATACGGCAGAAGAATATAAACAAAATGTTGGTCAAAATAAGGAGGCCGGAATAGTACCGGCTTTGATTATTTTTATTCTAATTTTTGTGTTTATTATGCGCGGAAGAAGAAACCGTTTTTATTCGCCGGGCAGAAGTTTACCATTCTGGTTGGCCATGGGAATGTTATCCGGAAGTAGCCGATCGGGCGGCTCATTTGGTAATTTCTCATCAGGAAGCGGAGGCTTTGGTGGTTTTGGTGGCGGAAGCTTTGGTGGCGGAGGTGCAGGAGGCAGTTGGTAAGCTATTTTATTCCAAAAAAAATATCTGCAAAATTTGAATTACAATTTGCAGGTGTTTTTTATAAATTCATTATAGTCTTTTATTCCTTCTCAAGGAAAATTGTCTGGGCACGGTTCGGACCAACAGAAGCTATTGTTACAGGAATACCCATCTCCTTTTCTATAAAATCAATATAATTATTAAATTCTTCCGGGAATTCGTTTTGATGTCTTATATCAGTCAAATCTGTTTTCCAGCCTGGTAATTCTACATATACAGGTTTTACATCATCATTTAATTCAAAAGGGAAATGTTCAACAGTTTTTCCATCAATTTCATACCCTACACAAATTTTAATTGTCTCAAATTGATCCAGAACATCTGCTTTCATCATAATAAGTTCGGTAACCCCATTGAGCATTACCGAGTATTTTAGTGCGACTAAATCAAGCCATCCACATCTTCTTGGTCTTCCGGTAGTAGAGCCGAATTCATTTCCTGCTCTTCTTAATTCTTCTCCCGTTTCATCATGCAACTCGGTGGGGAAAGGGCCCATGCCAACCCTTGTACAGTATGCTTTGAAAATTCCAAATACCTCACCGATTTTATTTGGTGCAACTCCCATTCCCGTGCAGGCACCTGCACAAATGGTATTAGAGCTTGTAACAAAAGGGTAGGAGCCAAAATCAATGTCCAGCAAAGTTCCCTGAGCTCCTTCAGCCAACACTGATTTCTTTTCCAACATTAATTGATTTACCATGTGCTCGGTGTCAACAATATTGAAAGATTTTAATACTTCAATTCCTTCAAACCAGTCTTTTTCACAATCGTTGAGAATTTGTTTATAATCGTACTGAAAAAAGTCGGTTAACAACAACTTATGACTCTCAATTCTTGTTTTATATTTTTCATCGAAATTATAAAGTAAATCTCCAACTCTTAATCCCTCTCGTCCAATTTTATCTTTGTATGTAGGTCCTATTCCTTTTAATGTTGAACCAATTTTAGATTTTCCTTTTTTTTGTTCTGAAGCAGCATCAAGAATTCGATGAGTTGGCAATATCATATGAGCCTTTTTCGAAATAAAAAGGTTTTTGGAAATATCAACACCAATATTCTTTAACGATTCAATTTCTTTTTTAAAAACGATTGGATCGATAACCACACCATTGCCAATTATGTTAATCTTATTGTCGCGAAATATTCCTGAAGGGATGGTGTGGAGTACATGTTTTATATTGTTAAACTCCAAAGTATGTCCAGCGTTTGGTCCTCCTTGAAATCGGGCTATAACATCATATTTTGGAGTTAATACATCTACAATTTTCCCTTTTCCTTCGTCGCCCCATTGCAGGCCAAGTAAAACATCTACTTTCATGCGTTTGTTTTTTCTTTTCTGAAGTAAATTACTGAAATCGTATGAATTGTTGTCTCTGTTTTGTTTGACACTTTAATCATACTAAAATTTACTTTTTGGTTTTATTTACATACAAAACCGTGAAAACTAATCCTCACAGATCAAATTTTCACGGCTTTTCATTTAAGCATTTAAAATTACAAATATTTTTTGGTTAGTTGCCAAAAAAAGGTCCCTTGTTCAATGGGTTTAAAAAAATAATAAGATTTACAGTTACGGGAAGTTACTTTATATTTTCTCCGTAAATGTATAAAGTATGATGAGACAATTTAAAGTCGTGCTGTGCACATGCGTCTTCAATGATCTCTCTTATTCTCGGATCGTAAAATTCAATAACTTTCCCGTTAGTAGTATCAATTAAATGATCATGTTGCAAGGAAGCAAATGCCTTCTCAAATTGGGCAATGTTCTTACCAAACTGATGTTTTACTACTAACTTACAATCAAGCAGTAAATCGATTGTATTGTACAAAGTAGCTCTACTAACCCTGTAATTATTGTTTTTCATCGATATATACAATGATTCTATATCGAAGTGGCCATCACGATAATAAATTTCCTCAAGGATTGCAAACCTTTCAGGTGTTTTTCTATGTCCATTTTTTTCCAGGTATTCGGTAAACATCTTTTTAACCGTTTCTCTGGTTTTATGGCTATTCATATTTAAACCAATTTAAAATAGGCTGTAAAAATAGGATTTTTTTTTAAAATTCTTTAGAACGATTAAAAATTAATCGTTAAGATTTTCAATTCGCGATACATTTTCAATCCCTTTCAACTTTTTTAGTTGAGAAATTAGATTGTTAAGGTCATCAGTATTGTGAATGTAAAGGTATAAATCGCCCTTAAAAATGCCGTCGTTGGTTTCGAATTGAACAGACCGCATATTAATATTATTCTCATTCGAAATAATATTGGTTACTTTGCTGACGATTCCTAGTTTATCAAAACCTTCAAGAACCAAACGGGTTAAATACGATTGTTTTTTAAATTTTGTCCATTCAGCTGATAAAATTTTATCGCCCTGATTTGAAATGTATTTTGCCAGAACCGTACATTCTGTTTTATGAATTATTACATGGTCGTCGGTACTCAGGTATCCCAGTACTTCATCACCTGGAATCGGATTACAACATTTTGCCATTGAAAACCTTACATTGTCTTGATTTTCTTTCAAAACAAAAGTCTTTTTTCTATCAATAATATTTTTACCTGATTTTACTTTTTCATTTGAAGATGTTTCAATTTCTTCAACCTCGTCTTTTTTCTTGCCACCAAAAGTAATTTTCCAGTATTTAATTAATTTGTTTTCCGATTTTTTACCCAGAATTTTATTCAGATCTCCTAAAACAAGGAAACCCATTCCAACCTCGGAATATAACTGATCTTTATTGTTCAGGTTATAATGTGCAACAATTTTTTTCAGATTGTTTTTTGTGATTTGAACTCCTGAATTTAAAATGGCCGCATCAACAAGAATTTTGCCTTTTTCAATGTGCTTTCTTTTTTCAAGTTTGAATGCATTTTTAATCTTCCCTCTTGCTTTTGCCGATTGTGCAAATTTTAGCCAATCCAATTGTGGAGTTTGATTTTTTGATGTAAGAATTTCGACCTGGTCTCCATTTAGAAGGACATGACTGCTTGGTACCAGTTTCATGTTGATTTTTCCACCTATACATTTATCTCCCAGATCAGTGTGAATCTCATATGCAAAATCAATGATTGTTGATCCCTGAGGAATTGAAATCATATCTCCTTTGGGTGTAAAGACATTGATATCGGTACCGTATAAATTAAGTTTAAAATCGTCAAGGAATTCAAAAGCATCAGAGTCAGGATTCTTGAGATGATCACGAATTCTTTCAATCCAGGTTTCCAATTCGTTTTCATAGGTGCTGATATCTTTGTACCGGTAGTGTGCAGCAAAACCCCGATTTGCAATTTCATCCATGCGTTCGGTTCGAATCTGAACCTCAACCCATTTCCCCTGTGGCCCCATTACCGTAACGTGTAACGATTCATAGCCATTAACTTTAGGAAGGTTAATCCAATCACGTATTCGATCCGGTTTCGGTTTATAAATATCTGTAACTATTGATAATACATCAAAACATTGCCTTTTTTCCGAAATATCAGGTTTGGGTGTTATAACAATTCGAATTGCCAGGATATCGTAAATTTCGTTAAAGCTTACACCTTTTTTCTGCATTTTTTGCCATATAGAATAACTCGTTTTTAATCGGTGCGTAACTTCACAATCAAAATCTTCAGTTTTTAATTTTTCCTTAATCGGTTTTATAAATTCGTTTACCAGATAATTGCGCTTTTCTTCCTGGTTATGAAGAAGGTAGGTAATTCTGTTGTGTTCGTCAGGATGTTTATATTTAAAGCTTAGTTCTTCCAGTTCTGTTTTAATGGTATACAATCCCAGCCGATGTGCAAGAGGTACATATAAAAAGAGGGTTTCACCTGCAATTTTCATTTTTTTATTTGCAGGCATGGAATCAAGGGTTTGCATATTATGAAGACGATCTGCAATTTTAATGAGTACAGCACG
>ENA-ORCQ01000086-ORCQ01000086.1-marine-metagenome-genome-assembly--contig:-NODE-86-length-71241-cov-4.308695_pt1 | contig 71241 bp, 54 predicted proteins | sample MGYA00237780_ERZ508510 | MGnify/ENA primary metagenome ERZ508510 (study PRJEB26181, sample SAMN06268981) | marine metagenome | isolation source: Tt an E2 anaerobic enrichment on eucalyptus from sediment...
GATGGTTTTTGTGCCATTGTTCTATTTTTTCAGAGGGTGCAAAAGTAAGAATTTATATTAAGACATTTAGTTCTGAGTATTGCGTAATGAGATTTTTTAAATAGAGTTTAAGACAAGTTTAATTGTGATAAAATATCATGTAAATATTCCCGGCAATTGTCATCTCCTTCTTTTGGTGCCCAGTCAGCAAAATTTTTGTCATCGGAAACTGAATATGGACCATCTTTAATTTCGTACACCACTGTGCCGGTTTCCAGCGCTATAATTGTGTGCCAAACCGAGGGCGAAATTTCAACACCATAGTTTTCTTTGTTTTCCAGTATTACATGCTCAACAGGCTTGCCCGCATTATTGAAAAAAACAACAGCCAGTTTTCCTTTTAATAATAAAAATATCTCCCTTTTATCAGGATCTTCATGTTTATGAGGTTGAATGTATGATCCCGGTTCTATTGCATTTAGCATCCTGTTTATAGGATCACTAAAAGTTTTATGATAGTTATGGTTTTTTCTTTTTCTTACTGAGCTTTGCGCTTCAGAAATGATATTATTTAGCTGTGAATTATTAATTATTTCTATCATTTAATATTCAATTTTTTTGATGTCATTGTTCAACTAAACTAATGTTTTTTTGTTTATTCGCACAAGAAAAGATGGAAGTCCGAAGTCAGGAGTCCGAAGAAAAGAAAAAATGGAAGAAATAAAAAAAGAAGGTCGTTACGGAAGAATATACAAACAACTAAGTGAACTGGTTTTAAAAAGCAACAATGCTCAGGCCCGGATGTCAACAATTATTGCTGTTTTACACCATAAAATGGATTACTTTTTCTGGACCGGATTTTATATGATTGAAGATGGCAAAATGACCGTAAATGCTTACCAGGGACCGGTTGCCTGTCAGATACTTGAAAAAGATAAAGGGGTTTGCTGGGCTGCGTTTAACAAAAATGAAACGGTTGTTGTAGAGGATGTGCATGCTTTTCCCGGACATATTGCCTGTGATTCCAGATCTAATTCTGAAATTGTGGTTCCATTCAAAAACAAGATGGGAAAAACCATTGGTGTTTTGGATGTAGATAGTTCAACAAAAGGTTCCTTTTCAGAGACTGATGCAAAATGGCTGGAAAAAATTTTGGAACTCGTCTACCTTTAAGATTGAATAAGATTGATGGGATTGAGTGAGATTGATGGGATTGTGTGAGATTGAATAGGATTGAATAAGATTGAAGAGATTGAATGAGATTGAAATATCAAGATCAATCTTTCTCAATCTTCCATCAATCTTTCTCAATCTTCCATCAATCTTTCTCAATCTTCTCTCCTTACCGCCCCATCGCCTATAATCAGTGATTTAAATTTTAACGAAGGACTTTCAATTAAATCTCCCAAATTAAGGCTTTCCCATTTTTCGTCTATTGCTTTTATGGTTTTATTATCCATTGTTACCACATTTGGCCAGTTGCGTTTAAAATTGTCATTCTTTAAGGTTTTAAAAGTCGAATCCACGAAAATTATTTTTTCCCCGATTTTTACTTTTTTCACCTGAATATCCCGGTCTGGTTCAAGGTTCCCTCCTAAAAGCCACATTAAAGTAAACAAATCATCCAAATCCGCACCTTCATTGAAAAACAGGATAAACTGAAAACCCGAAATTCCCTCAATATTTAATATTTGATCTATTACATTTTCTATATCAAATGCGTCATTCTTTTTTACGCTTAGCAAAAGTGCCGGCAGTTCAATTTCTTTAAATAAATTTTTGTAAGCCGTCACTTCTTCAATATGCAACAACTTGTTGAATTCAATATCCGTTATTTTTTTACGTGTTTTTAAATCTTCCGGAACCTCCTCCGGCAGAGGTTGCGTTAAATCGATTCCCAGTTTTGAGCCAAAGGCAAATTTACTTGAAGAATGATCAAGTACATCCAAAGGACCTTTTGAAAAATGCAAGCTGTAATCCGCATCGAAATTTTCAATAAATGCTTTTGCCAGTTCAGCTGGATTATGAATATCAACTTCGGACTCTGTCACAATCAGAATTTTATTAAACATCATCTGTCCGGCTCCCCATAAAGAGTTCATCACTTTAACAGCCTGCCCGGGAAAACTTTTATCGATTTTTACCACAGTAAAATTATGTGCTACTCCGGCAACAGGCAAAGTCATGTCTTTTAGTTCGGGAACCATTGACATTCTGATTGGAGTCAAAAAAATCCGTTCTGTAGCCAAACCTATGTATGCATCTTCCATAGGTGGAATACCGACAATTGTAGCCGGATACACAGGATTTTTCCGGTGTGTTATACAGGTTACATGAAACTTTGGATACCAATCTGCAAGCGAATAAAATCCTGTATGATCTCCAAACGGCCCTTCCCATATTAAATCCTCTTTTGGATCGACATATCCCTCAATCACAAAATCGGAGTCCTCCGGAACATACAAATCGTTGGTGAGGCATTTGACCAGTTTTACCGGATTTTTCCTGAGAAATCCTGCCAGGATATACTCATCCATGTTTTCCGGCATTGGTGCAGTGGCAGCATAAGTGTATGTCAAATCTCCACCCAATGTGACAGTAACGGGCATTCGTTTACCAAGTTTTTTATATTTCTCAAAATGATTCGCACCTGTTTTATGTTTGTGCCAGTGCATACCAGTTAAAACTTTTTCAAAAACCTGCAAACGATACATTCCAACATTGGGTTGTCCGGTTTCAGGATCGACGGTATGAACACCGGGTAAGGTTATAAATGGTCCACCATCCGCAGGCCAACAGGTTAAAACAGGTAGCTTTCTCAAATCCGGATTTTCCATTCTGATTTCCTGACATCTCCCCTTCCCTTTTACTTTTTGTGGCATCCATCGACTAACATCCTTTAAGGTTGGAAGGAGCTTTAATTTATCCCACAAATTATCTTTAGGAGACATCAAAACTTTAAATAATCCTTCGATTTCTCTTTCAAGTTCATAAACAGAATTTCTGCCAAATGCCAGGGCTATTCTTTTTTCTGAACCAAGGGCGTTTATTAAAAGTGGAAAATCTGTTCCGGTATTTTCAAATAAAATGGCTTTCCCACCATCTTGCTGTTTCGAGATTCGATCTGTAATTTCTGTTATCTCGAGTTGAGGATTAATAAAATCTTTCACCCGAATCAATTCCTTGTTTTTATCTAAAGTTTCAATAAAATCAGCCAATCCCGAAACCTTCATAAATTTTGTTTTTATTCAATACAAAAATAGAAAAACCCTTTTTATTTTGACCAAATCTAAATATAATCGACTTCCTTGATTTTCATTTCGTAAAATTTATCTTTGGATGATTTTTAATTTAATACTAAACTGAATCGAAAAATGACAAATCAAAACAAAAACACGATTAAATTTTACAGCGGGGAAGAAATTCCTGTGGAATTACACAAGGTAAGAATTGTACAAAAACTTTTTTTAAAGCCAATTGAAGAAAGATTTGAAGCAATAGAGAAAGCAGGATATAACACTTTTCTATTAAATACAAAAGATATTTTTCTTGACCAACTAACTGATTCGGGAACCAATGCAATGAGTGATAACCAGGTATCATCTATGCTTCAGGCTGACGATGCTTATGCCGGTTCACAAAGTTTTTACAGGATGGAAGAAGCAGCCCGTGAAGTTTTTGGTAAACATTATGTATTACCGGTTCACCAGGGTCGTGCAGCGGAAAATATTATTTCTCAGGTATTTATAAAAAAAGGACAGGTAATTCCGATGAACTACCACTTTACAACCACCAAAGAACATATGGAAATAAATGGTGGTAAGGTACTTGAAATTTATACAGATGAAGCATTAAAAATAAAAAGTGATGTCAAGTTTAAAGGAAACATCGACATTGATAAACTAAAAGCAGTTTTTGAAGAATATGGCCGTGAAGGTGTAGCTTTTGTTCGTATGGAGGCATCGACAAACCTTATTGGTGGACAACCTTTTTCAATGCAAAACATGAGAGATGTTCGTGCGCTATGCGACCAATACAATACCATGATGGTGCTGGATGCCAGTTTAATTGGGGAAAATGCATACATGATAAAAGAGCGTGAAGAGGAATTTAAAAATGCTGATATCAAAGATATTCTGAATGAAATGTGTGGTTATGCAGAACTTGTTTATTTTTCAAGCAGAAAAGTAAGTTCAACCCGTGGAGGAGGTATATTAACCAACAGCGAAGATTTATATTTAAAAATGCGTGATCTTCTTGTACTTTTCGAAGGATTTTTAACCTACGGAGGTATGTCAGTTCGTGAAATTGAAGCCATGGCAGTTGGATTAAAAGAAACCTGCGACGATACAGTTATCAGCCAGTCTCCTTCATTTATAAAATATGCAGTTGATAATCTGGATGCACTGGGTGTTCCAGTAATAACTCCGGCAGGTGCTTTAGGTTGCCATATTGATGCAAAAGGATTTTTACCACACGTTCCACAAAAAGAGTATCCGGCAGGAGCTTTGGCATCTGCACTTTACCTTGTTTCCGGAATCCGGGGAATGGAAAGAGGTACAATCTCAAGTGTAAGAGATGAAAATGGTGATGATATTCTGGCTGATGTTGAGCTGTTAAGACTTGCATTCCCACGCCGCGTATTTACGCTTTCGCAGACCATGTTTGCTGTTGATCGCGTAAAATGGTTATACGACAATCGCGATTTAGTTGGTGGACTGGAATGGATTCAGGAACCACCACTTTTACGTTTCTTTATGGGTACTCTAAAACCAATTGGCGACTGGCCTCAAAAATTGATTGCCAAGTTTAAAAAAGACTTTGGTGAGTCACTTTAAGAAAGTTAGCATACAGAAGTCGGAAGACCGAAGTCAGAAAATATGTAAAAAGGGAATCGAAATCGATTCCCTTTTTTAACTTTAAAATTTGAACATTTAACTTTAAACTTATGGTCGATTGGAACAAAATACGTAAGGAATTTCCTGTTTGTGAAAAATATGTTTACCTGAATCCGGCAGGTGGTTCACCTGTGTCCAAAAGTGCTGCAATTGAAGGCAAAAGATTTTATGATGAAATGTTGGAATTTGGTGACACATACTGGGAAACCTGGTTGGAAAGGACTGAAAACATAAGACAAAATCTGGCTCAATTTATTGGAGCTGACAAAGAAGAAATAGGATTTACAACCAATACTTCGCATGGTATGAATTTGGTAGCCCAAATGCTTAAAAATAAAGGCGCAATGTTAACCATGCGGGATGAATTTCCTTCCACCACATTTCCATGGTTAAATCAAAATTCGGAGATAAAATTTGTTGAACCGGTTCATCATGCATACCCCATCGGGGAAATTGAAAAAGAACTTACTTCAGATATAAAAATATTGGTAACAAGTTATGTGCAGTATAGTACCGGATTTAGACAAGACCTAGAGAAACTGGGTAAATTATGCAATGAAAGAGGGATAATTTTTGTGGTAAATGCAACCCAGGCACTTGGTATTTTCCCGGTTGATGTAAAAAAGTGTAATATCGATTTTTTAATGTTTACCGGATTAAAATGGGCAACTGCAGGTTATGGAATCGGAGGATTGTATATCAACAAGAAATGGCTGAAACCCGATAAATTTCCATTTGCAGGCTGGCGAAGTGTAAATGAACCCGGGAAAATGGATAATCTTGATTTGGATCTTAAAAATGAAGCATCGGTAATAGAATCCGGATGCCCGCACTTTCCGAATATTTTTGCATTGGGAGGTGCTTTAAACATGTTCAAAACAATTGGTTCTGAAAATGTGGTTGACCGGGTGTTATTCTTAAACCGATTAATCGAAAAAAGAATCCGAGCTTTGGGAATCGATGTAATTGTGCAGGAAAAAGACATCCATCGTTCGGGAATTCTAATTGCAAAAATTTCAAATCCAAAAGAAATTGTGGGCAAGTTAATGGACAGAAATATTATCGTATCTGCACGAGGTGAAGGACTACGAATTTCTGCAAGTATTTTTAATAACGAAGATGATATTGAGAAACTAATTCATGCACTAAAGGAAATTTTGTAATTGACACCATACTATCAATAAATCAACCATGAGAAAAACTTTCACACAAAGGCAAATGATTTAAATCACAGGAGTTCTCTGTTAGCTGAGTAATTACCATAAATAATAAACAATTGTAAGCGATGAAATATTTATTAAGCAATCAGGAAACCCAAAGAATCCGGTTCAGGTTATTAAACCGTGATGATTTTGAAACCTGGCTAAAACTTTTTCAGGAAAAAGAGGTTGCCGGATTTTTGGGATTTGGAAAAATTCCGACTGCTGAATTACAATGTGAAGAATGGTTTAAACTTCAGGAGAAAAGGTATGCAAATGATCTGGGAGGTATGAATGTTTTGATTGAAAAAACTACTAATCGGTTTATTGGCCAATGTGGTTTATTGGTTCAGGAGGTGGATGAAAAAAAAGAGCTGGAAATTGGATATTCTGTTTTACCCTATTTTAGGAATTTGGGATATGCAAGCGAAGCCGCCCAAAAGTGCAGAGATTTTGCTTTTGAAAACAACTTTAGTAATTCTTTAATTTCAATTATACATGTCGAAAATAAACCTTCAGAGAAAGTAGCTGTTAAAAATGGCATGACTAAAACCATACAAACAGTTTATAAAGGAATGCCGGTCAATATATACAGAATCACTAAAAATGAATGGTTGAATTTGAAAAGAATTAATTAATTTAAAAAATCATGCACGAAGCATTTACACTCACCACACCTGCACTTCTGTTCTCGGCAATCTCGTTGATATTACTGGCTTATACCAACCGGTTTATTGCATATACACAAGTAGTTCGAAATTTGCACAAACAATATCTGGAAAGCCCAACAACGGTGCTCAAAGGTCAGATATTTAACCTGCGAAAGCGTCTGTATCTGATAAGAACAATGCAGATCCTGGGGGTTACAAGTTTATTCTTATGTGTAATTACAATGTTTCTGATTTTTATCGGTTCAACTTTAATAGCGGCCTGGATTTTTGGAGCGGCATTAATTTTGTTATGTATTTCACTGGCTTTTTCAATTTGGGAAATTCAAATTTCTGTAAAAGCGTTGGAGTTACATTTAAGTAATATGGAAAACGAATAGGGCTTAATTAACAAACATGCCACAATCTATAAAAATATCACCCGCATTTATACTTCTTATTTCTATTTTAATATTTGGAACTTCTTCCTGCAAGTCAAAACAAATAATAGCGGAGAATAAAGTGTCCATGCAGGATAACAGCAAAACATCATTGGATTGGGCTGGCACTTACCTGGGTATTTTACCCTGTGCCAATTGTGAAGGATTAAAAACAATGCTTACGCTTAAAAATGATTTGAGTTATACTTCGCAAACAATGTACCTTGGTAAAAGTGATTCAATATTTCATGAGTCGGGTTCATTTGAATGGTCAAAGGATGGTGGTTCAGTCATACTAAAAAACACAAACCAACAACAATATAAAGTTGGCGAAAATCTACTTTTTCATCTCGATAAAAATGGAAAACAAATAACCGGCAATCTGGCAGAAAAATATATTCTTAATAAGGAAAACAAAAGGTTAACAGGAAAATACTGGAAACTTGTTGAATTGAATGGGATAAAAATTACAGAAGTAAACCGTGCACCATTTATTCAGTTTAATACAGAAAAAGGAGTAAATGGTAATAACAGTTGTAACTCTTTTCAGGGAAGCTATGAATTGTCAGAAGAAAACAAAATCACCTTTTCTCCTTTAGCGACCACCCGTATGGCATGCATTGGTAATAATGTTGAGTCTGGTTTTATGAAAGTTCTTGAACAAACCAAAAAGATTACTTACACAGAAAATGAATTAGTATTTTTGGATGAGTCGGAGAATAAAATTGCGGTTTTTCTATTCGATTATTTTAAAAACTAACCTATAATTTTCACTCACCCTCGTTAAAATAAAAATATCTTATCATACATCTATACCCTGTACTTTCCGGATTTTTTTTATCGCTGATTCTGATTTGCAAGGTATGTTTTCGATTTTTCAAACCAGATTCCAGAGTGTAATACCAGGGCAAATAAAGTGTTTTACTCCAGGGTGTAAACAAATCGACTTTTTTCCAATCACTTTCATCAACACTGTATTCAATAATTCCGGCATCTGGTCCGGCTGCAACCGCAATGCCTACAGCGTTACCTTTAAAAGGAAATCTTAAAACTTTTGCAGGATATTTACCAATCAGCATGGGTACGTCAACATAATTCTGCCTTGTTTTTATTTCATTATAGGGATTCCAGTTTTTTTCGTATTTCCATCCTTTGATGGGTTTGGGTGGATTTACTTCTTTCAGAACCCCTTTTGAATATGGGTATTCATCGAGTGGTTCGGGCATTTTAAATACCTTATATTCTTCACTTTTGTTATGGTCTTTTTGTTCAAACTTCAGAAATTGTTTTATCGATTGATAATAAATATTTTGCCCAAATGGAGAAGGGTGTAAATCTTTAAAATCATTTTCCCACGTAAATTCACCTGCACCAATTCTTTCAGTAACTTCTTTTGCAAGATTAATTGTTGAAACAGAATAGTATTTGGCAATATTTTCATGCAACTCAATTACCGGAGGAATCTCTCCTTTTCTGTAAGCTTTTATTTTTTGGGGATCAGCAAAGTGCATCATCACAATATCGCAATCTTTATTTTCCCTTTTTGCATGCCTGATAATTCCTTCCATTGCACGGACGATTTCAGTTTCAGATCTGTTATTTGTTTCATCATTAACCGCTGCTTCAACAAATACTAAATCCACATCACCATTTTTTAAAACATCTCTTTCAAACCGAAACGCTCCTGGTGTTGAGCCCATTGAAGGAATACCGGCATTTATAAAATCAAACTTTGTTTCGGGAAATTGCGTTTGCAAATAATTACAGACCGAATCGCACCACCCCGGATTAAAAGTAATTGATCCTCCGAGAAAAGCAACTCTGCCTGTTTTCAGATTTTCGAATTTTGAAAATGATGATTTTAAATCATTGCGGTGATCATGAAATTTTTCAGAATTCAGTTTTTGTGCAAACAATCCTGAGTTGACAAAAATTAAAATAAAAAGAATTATAATCGATTTCTTCATTTCAGTCTATTTAGATTATTGATACCACTCCGTTTTAGTTTCCACTTCACCCCTGCCGGTTGATGGATAGTCAAGAGCAATTTCGCCAACATAAAAGAATCCTAACAATTTCTGAGTTGGCCCAATTTCAAAAATTTCGTTTAGCAGGGGGAAAAAATGCGGTGTTGCCCAAAACGCTCCCAGTCCCAGGGTTGTTGCTGTTAACCACATATTTTGAACTGCCATTGATACGGCAGCAATTTCTTCCCATTCCGGAATTCGCTGAGCAATATCGCGTTGAAAGACAATAACTATCAAAACCGGAACATTTTCTAATGCTGTTTTTAGTTTTTCAGCTTTTTGTGGATTTATAGCTTTGCCTTCAGCAATTTTCTTTTGGAGCAAATTAAAAACCTCGCTTGCCAGCTTATTTTTCGATTTACCCCGGTAAACTTTAAACCTCCAGGGTTCTGTGTTTTTATGAGTGGGCGCCCAGTTGGCATTTTCCAGAAGCTGATGAATTACTTCCTCCGGTAATTCTTTTTTTGAAAGAAATTTTGGTGGAGTTGCCCTGCGTTTTTTTATAATTTCATTGATATTTAAATCCATTTTCTTATACACTTATTTGGTAAAAGTATTTGTTGATTTTTGTATTGATTTTACAAAAGATAAATATACAAAACTTTAAAATCTTTAGATTCTGCATAAAAGACACAAAAAACGGCAACTTAAAAAATTGCCGTCTTTAATCGTGTATTTTGAAACGCTACTTCTCGTAGCCCAGAATTTTAAACATATCTGCTGCCGATTGTTCATTTCGGTATACATAATCGACAATGTTGCCTTTATCGTCGCGATCGATGATAACATGTTTTGGAGAAGGAATTAAGCAGTGTTTAATTCCACCATATCCACTAATTGAATCCTGGTAAGCTCCTGTATGAAAAAATCCCAGATACAAGGGTTCTTTATCATCTTCTTCATAAGCAGGCATTAAAACCTCCTGATTAAAATCTTCAGAGTTATAATAGTCGGAATGATCGCAGCTGATTCCACCAATATTCACTCTTTTATATTCATTGTTCCATTTATTGATTGGTAACAAAATAAACTTTTCAAATATCGACCAGGCATCCGGGATGGTATTCATTAAACTGTTGTTAATGATATACCAGCTTTCTGTATCGTTTTGTTGTTTTTGCTCCAGTACCTCAAAAATAATAGCACCACTTTCACCCACTGTATATTTACCAAACTCAGTATAAATATTTGGTTCCGGAAGTTTTTCATTGGTGCATGTTTCCTTGATATTCGATATGATCTCATTGATCATGTACTCGTAATTATATTCAAATCCCAGGTGATTTCTAATGGGAAATCCACCCCCCAGATTAAAAGAATCGAGTGATTCACATTGTTTTTTTAAATCGACATAAAGTTTTAATGCTCTTTGAAATTCGCCCCAATAATATAAACTGTCTTTTATTCCTGAGTCAACAAAAAAATGGAGCATTTTTAACTCAATATTCTCTTTGCCTTCAATACTGTCTTTGTAAAAATCAAGTATTTTTGTGTTTCTAATTCCTAAACGTGAAGTATAATAAGCCGATTGTGATTCCTCATTAATCGCCATTCTTATACCTATTTTTATTTTCATATCTCCCGACAGCTTTTCAATACGTTTTAATTCATTAATACTATCAAGAACAATGATATTGTTTTTAAATCCTATTTGCTGAAGATTCAGGATTTTTTCGAGGTATTCATCAGTTTTGTAACCGTTATGTACGATTACACGGTTTTTATCAATCTTTTTATCATGAAATAAATTCAGAATTAAATCGATATCATACGCAGAGGATGTTTCAAGGTTTACATTGTGTTTTAAGGCCTCGGTAATTACATGAGAAAAGTGGTTACATTTGGTACAATAACAATAAAAATACTTGCCTTTATAGTTATTCTTTTTTATGGCTTTGTTAAACAAGTTGCGTGCCTTTTTTATTTGATCCCCGATCTTTGGAAGATAAATAAAACGGAATGGTGTGCCGTACTTTTTAATCAGATGTTTTAAAGAGATGCCATGAAAAGTCAGAGAATCACCTCTTAAATCCAAACCTTCCTGCGGGAAATAATAGGTTTGTTCGATCAAATCAAAATAGGTGTTTTTCATTTACGTATGCATAAAAAATTGACAGTATTTTATTTTTGACAAATTAAACCATTTTTCTCAAATAATTACACATCAAATAATACAGAGCAAGAAAGCGATAGATAAATTTCCTGTTAGCCGGATTACAAGGTAGTATTTTTTCAAATTTTTAATAAAATTAAGTGGATGTCAAGTAAAAGGATTTTTTTGCCGAATTAATTCTGTCAAGATTTTTCAACAAAAAATGTTTAATTTGCTTATTAAATTCAGTTTGCAGAAAATGTATTAATTTGAATTATCCAAATGTTATTTTAAAGCAAAAGTAAAATGAGTAAAGTTCTTATTATTGGAGCCGGTGGAGTTGGTCGCGTGGTTGCCAGCAAATGTGCTGATAATCCTGAAGTTTTTTCAGAAATATTACTGGCCAGTCGAACAGTTTCGAAATGTGAGGTAATTGCACGTGAAGTTGGAAAAGGAAGAATCCAAACGGCCCATGTAAATGCCGATAATGTCCCTGAGGTTGTTGAATTGATTAACAAATTTAAGCCTGAACTGGTAATCAATGTAGCTTTACCATACCAGGATTTGCCCATAATGGATGCCTGCCTTGAAACCGGAGTACATTATTTGGATACAGCTAATTACGAACCCAAAGATGAAGCTAAATTTGAATACAGCTGGCAATGGGCTTATCACGACAAGTTTAAAGAAAAAGGAATTATGGCCGTTTTAGGTTGTGGTTTTGATCCGGGAGTAACAAGCATTTATACAGCACATGCAGCAAAACACCATTTCGATGAAGTTCAATACCTCGATATTGTCGATTGTAATGGCGGAGACCATGGAAAAGCGTTTGCTACCAATTTTAATCCCGAAATAAATATTCGTGAGATCACTCAAAATGGACGCTACTGGGAAAATGGAGAATGGGTTGAAACCAAACCTTTTGAAATAAAAAAATCACTTACATATCCGGGAATCGGACCACGCAACTCTTATGTTTTGTACCATGAAGAACTGGAATCCCTGGTAAAAAACTTCCCAACAATAAAACGTGCACGTTTTTGGATGACTTTTGGCGACGAATACCTAACCCATCTGAGGGTGATACAGAATATTGGCATGTCGAGAATCGACCCCGTAAAATATAAAGGAGTTGATGTTATTCCACTGGAATTTCTCAAGGCAGTTTTACCAAATCCCGGAGATTTGGGTGAGAATTATACAGGAGAAACCTCAATTGGCTGCCGGATAAAAGGAATTAAAGATGGTAAGGAAAAAACATATTACGTCTGGAATAATTGTAGTCACCAGGTTGCATTTGATGAAACCGGAACACAGGGAGTTTCATATACAACGGGAGTACCGGCAATGTTAGGTGCGATGATGGTACTAACAGGTAAATGGCAGGGCAAAGGAGTATTTAATGTTGAAGAATTTGACCCGGATCCGTTCATGGAACAAATTGGCAAACATGGCCTGCCCTGGAATGAAAAAATAAATATTGATTTAGAAGTTTAATATTTTTGAAAGCTTTGTAAAAGATAATTACAAAGCTTTTTAGTTTAAAATTACATCCATTGGACTATTTAAAAATTCCGTCACCTGCTTTTGTATTGGAAGAAAAACTGTTACGAAAAAACCTTGAGTTAATCCACAAAGTTCAAAAAGATGCAGGTATAGAAATAATTCTAGCTTTTAAAGGTTTTGCCATGTGGAGTGCCTTCCCCCTGGTTCGAAAATATTTAAGCGGAGCCACAGCAAGTTCGCTTTTTGAAGCCCGGCTTTGTTTCGAAGAAATGAAAACGCTTGCACATACTTATTCCCCGGTTTATTTTGAAAACGAATTTGAAGAGTTAATGAAATATAGTAGTCATATTGTGTTTAATTCTTTAAATCAGTTTGAGAAATTTTATAACAAAACGAAGAAAGCAAATCATCGGATATCGTGCGGATTACGAGTAAATCCTGAATACTCTGATGTTGGGACAGATTTGTATAATCCAAGTTCTCCGGGCTCAAGGCTTGGTGTTGGGAGTGAAGAAATCCCAAAAAAATTGCCCGAAGGAATTGAAGGTATTCATTTTCATGTATTATGCGAATCAGATTCTTATAGCCTTGAAAAAGTGCTTCAAAACCTCGAAGCTAAATATGAAAAATATCTTCATCAGGTTAAATGGGTAAATATGGGAGGTGGCCATTTAATGACAAGAAAAGGTTACAATCACCAGCACTTAATAAAGCTCTTAAAAGATTTTAAAAAGAAATATAATGTAAAAGTGATTCTGGAACCGGGAAGTGCCGTTGCCTGGGAAACCGGAGTTCTCGTTTCAACCGTTAAGGATATTGTGAATCACAATGGAGTTAAAACTGCAATACTGGATGTTTCATTTACTGCACACATGCCCGACACGCTAGAAATGCCTTATCGTCCAAAAATTATCGGAGCAAATAATCCTAATGAAAAAAGTAAACATCTGTACCGACTCGGTGGAGTAAGTTGCCTTGCCGGGGATTTTATGGAAGCCTATGATTTTGGCAAAGAACTGAAGGTAGGTGAAAAGGTAATTTTTCTAGACATGATACATTACACTATGGTTAAAACCACTATGTTTAACGGTGTAAATCATCCGTATATCGCCATTTGGAAAGAAAACAATCACTTGCAGATTATTCGAAAGTTTAATTACGAAGATTTTAAAGGAAGACTTTCTTAACCAGTTGAATTATTTCTACCGGATTTAATAAATCAAAACCTAATATGAATTAAACCATGAAAAAACTATTTCTACTATTTCTGATTACCATAAGTTCAACCTCCATTTTCTCGCAATCGCAAACTAACGAACGAGCCAGGTGGTTTACGGATTCCCGTTTTGGAATGTTTATTCACTGGGGCGTTTACAGCGGTGCTGAAGGGTATTGGAAAGGAGAAAAGTTAAGAAATGACAACGATTATGCTGAATGGATTTATTACCGAAATCGGATCGGTAAAGAAGAATACCTGGAATTGCTTGAACGTTTTAACTGGGATGACATCAATCCGGAAGATTGGGTGCTTTTAGCCAAGAAATCGGGAATGAAATATGTTACTTTGACCGCAAAACATCATGACGGTTTTGGACTCTGGGACAGTAACATTGGAAATTATGATTTGGGTAATTACACCCAACCTAAAAGAGACATTGTTAAGGAACTGGCTGATGCCTGTAAAAAACACGGATTAAAACTGGGCCTGTATTATTCACACTGGGTAGATTGGGAACATGAGTTCGGCTGGGATCATACCCGTGAGATTTACAAGATTACACCCGAACAATACGACCAATACTGGCAGGAAAAAGTAATTCCTCAGATGCGGGAACTTTTAACCAATTACGGCGAAATCGGAATGATTTGGTTCGATATGTGGATTCATCATTCAAAAACCATAGTTACCAAAAAACAACTGTTGCAATTAAAAAGTCTAATCCGGGAACTACAACCTAATTGTCTTGTAAATTCACGTCTTGGACTTTCAATTGAAGAAGATCCGGATATTGATTTTAAAACGCTTGGCGATAACCAGTTGGGAAGTAAAAAAGAAGATTTTCCATGGCAATCTCCTGCAACTGTGGCTCACTCCTGGGGATTTCATTCAACAGATTCTGAATGGAAATCGACAACTACCCTACTAAAATCTTTAATTAACAATGTTAGCTTAAACGGGAATTTTATGTTGAACATTGGACCACGCGCTGATGGAACCGTTCCATATGAGATATCTGAAAGAATGATAGAAATGGGTAAATGGCTGCAAGTAAACGGAGAATCGATTTATGGTGCGGAAGCTTTTGATTTGGATAAAAACCAACACGACTGGGGCAGAATTACTTCAAAAAATGAAGATGGTGCATTCAAAGTTTTCCTTCATGTGTACAACTGGCCATTGAATAAAAAGTTGAATCTAACAGGAATCTCAGAGAAACCCCAAAAAGTTTATATTATATCTGACAAACAAAAAACAACATTAACTTTTAATCATTCCGGACCATTTACAGAAATTCAACTTCCTGCACTACAACCCGATCCGTATATCCCGGTTGTGGTTGCTGAATACAGCAAGAAACCCCAAATCATTGAAAATTTAGTTGCAAAAACAGTTGACAAAGGCTATTCTTTAACCCCAAAAAATCTCCTTGGAAATAATGACCAACTTGAGGTAAAAAGAAAAAGCTATAAAGGAACCACTCCTGAACATATAACTGTAAATAAAACAACAAATCTTAAATGGAAAATTTATGTTGATACCCCGGGAGAGAAAAGTCTTGATATCTCATACAGTTGTCAAAATAAAGAAAGTTTAGTAAACCTTAGGATTAAAACGGCTAATTCAGAATTAACACACAGTACCAAACCTACGGGAAAAACAATTGGTGAACCAAATCAGGATTGGGTAATAGATAATTTCAAATCTTTCAATTTGGGTAACATTGAATTCACCCAAACTGGTGTTTATGTAATAGATTTGAATATTGAGATAGTTGAATCAGGAGAGGTTAAATTTCAATGGATTTGGATTGAATGAGAGTTTTTATAACAAATGTTCTGGTACATTGAAGTTAAATCCCTTTAATTCAAATGAATAAATTAACTCTGGGGGATGATGAAAAAATTGTGAATTAAAATTGTATCTATATAAAGATGCACATTCTTTGAATTTTCCAGGCTAATTTTTAGACACTTACTTTTTAACAATTGTTGATAACTCCGGTTGAAATGTTGTGCATTTAAATGGTTTTAAAAATTTGACAATTGGCAGTTTGTGTGACTATATTTGTTTCATCAGGTGAGCCATAAAAGGCTGCTCGGAAAGTGTAAGAAAGCGAAAAGTTACTTAGTTGAAACCGGAAACTTTCTTTCCAACCTTCGGGATGGTACACAGAAAGAGCCGAAGTTTGAATCAGGCCTTCTGGAGGGTCAAAGTTCAGGCAATCATCTGAAAGAAAATCCAGAAGTTCTTTCAAGATTGGGTCTCAGGCAGGAAGCAAATGGCATTGCCAAGCTGCAAACTGCACGGAATTTAAGGGAAACCTCAAAATACCGATAGAAACACATATTCAGCAATGAATATGCAAAGTATACTGAAGACACTTCGTTCAGGAAGGTAAGCGCGAATACCGAAAGGACTACCGGAAAGTTTAAACCGTAGAAAGTTTAAACCGAAAGGTAATGGGCAGAAAAATCCGAAAGGACAAGTAAGCCGGTCGTAATAACCGTAGCCTGGCGCCCGGGGTAACCTCGGTTGCTTCGAGTGAATGGGAACTAATTGTTAAAGATTAGTTCCCATTTGTGTATTATAGAAGCACATAATCAATCCTAATTCCATTCAAATTCCAATTTTCTCAAAAAGGAGTCTAGATAAGCCTGCTTATTTAGTTTCATTTTAAATGAGTAGAAAAATTAGAATTTCTTAGAATTTTAGGGTTACTTTTTGATTTTTATAAGAATATATAGGAAAGGAAGGACGCTTTTCCCTAATTATTAAATCAATTATTACTTAGAAAGAAATTAAGGAGACTTTAGGTCTCCTTTTTCATTTCATAACTTTTTAGCTATTCTTTATTCTTTTTACATTCTTTCCGGCATTTCAATTCCCAAAAGATTCATTCCCTTTTTAACGACCTCAGCAACTGTGGCTGATAACATCAACCTGAAATTTAGCTGGTCCTTATTTTGCTCACCAAGAATACTGTGTTCATGATAAAACTGGTTAAACTCTTTTACCAAATCATAACAGAAATTTGCAATTACGGCAGGACTATAGTTTTCACCCGCCTCTTTTACTATTCCGGGAAACAAAGCAATTCGTTTTAACAAATCCTTTTCTTTTACTGAAAGTGATTCTAATTTAGCATTTACATCAATTTCCAGATTATTTTCTCCGGCTTTTCTTAATACCGATTTTATACGGGCATAAGTGTATTGGATAAAAGGCCCTGTATTTCCATTAAAATCAATAGATTCCTCAGGATTAAACATCATATTTTTACGAGGATCTACCTTCAGCATAAAATACTTCAGAGCTCCCAATGCAATCATTCTAAAAGTATCTTCTGCCTCATCATTTGTCAAAGAATCCAACTTGCCTAACTCTTCTGACATGTCACGTGCTACTTGAATCATCTCTTCAACCAAATCATCGGCATCAACAACTTTTCCTTCTCTTGATTTCATTTTTCCTGAGGGAAGTTCAACCATCCCATAAGAAAAATGATACAAATCTTTTCCCCATTCAAAACCCAACTTATCAAGCAATATCGATAAAATCTGAAAATGATAATTTTGCTCATTTCCTACAACATATACCATTTTATCGATATTGAAATCTTTATACCTAAGTTTTGCAGTTCCAATATCCTGAGTCATATAAACCGACGTACCATCGCTACGAAGTAACAATTTCTCATCCAATCCTTCATTTGTTAGATCTGCCCAAACTGAATTGTCATCTCTTTGATAAAAGATTTTCTCATTTAAACCTCTCAAAACCTCTTCTTTTCCAACTAGGTAAGTGTCTGACTCATAATATATTTTATCGAAATCTACACCTAGTTTTTTATATGTTTCATCAAATCCTGTGTAAACCCATTGATTCATTGTTTTCCAAAGATTTACAGTTTCATCATCATTGGCCTCCCATTTACGTAACAATTCACGAGCCGCCAATATCGAAGGAGCATTATTTTCGGCCTCTTCTTTTGAGTAATCCTTTGCAATTAATTCTTCAACTTCCGATTTATATTTTTTGTCAAATTCAACATAACACTCTCCTACCAAATGGTCACCTTTTATTCCTGAGTTTTGAGGAGTTTTGCCTTTTCCCCATTGCTGCCAGGCATACATTGATTTACAAATATGAATTCCCCTGTCGTTTACAATATTGGTCTTTAAAACTTTATTTCCATTAGCTTTTAATATTTCAGAAATGGAAAATCCAAGCAAATTGTTTCGAATATGTCCTAAATGAAGAGGTTTATTTGTATTTGGTGAAGAATATTCAACCATTACCGTTTTGGAGTTTTCATTAGTAGAAATAAATCCAAAATTGTCATCTGAATAGGATGAAATTAGATTTTTTAACCAATAATCATTTCCAATTTTCAAATTCAGAAATCCTTTAACAACGTCAAAAGAATCTACCTGCTCTATTTTGTTTAAAATAAAGTTTCCTATTTCCTTTCCTGTTTCTTCGGGCGATTTTTTTGAAAACCTTAAAAACGGAAATACTACAACTGTTATATCACCGTCCTGATCCTTACGGGTATTTTGTATTTGAATTTGTTTATCCTCAGGAATTAAATCATAAAGTTCCGCTAAAGCATTTTTTGTTGCCTGATGTATAATTTTGTCAATCTTCATTTTCGCTGTTTTTAAGAAAACGCAAAGATAATATTTTCAGGTTTGCCAACATCAAGCACAAAAAAAAGCTCCACCAACGGCAGAGCTTTTTAACTTATTTTTTTTCAATATTACTTTTTAATCTTTGCTACTTCCCATTCTACTCTTCGGTTCTTCTTCCTGTTATCCTCTGATGTATTTGGAACAGCAGGTTTTGTTTCGCCATAATTATGAGAACCGATGTAAGCATTATTTACTCCTTTTGAAAGCAAGTATTTAATTACAGACTGAGCTCGCCTTTCTGAAAGTTCCATATTATATTTCTCAGAACCTACATCACAGGCATGCCCACCTACTACAATATTAAATTCCTTACTTGACATCAATTTATCAACCAGTTTATCCAACTCAGCTTCTCCTTCAGGTTTTAAATCTGCCTTATCAAAATCGAAATAAATGGTAGGCACAATAATATCCTGCCACTCAGGACAACCATTATTTGCAATAGTTCCTTTTTCATTCGGGCACTTATCCTCACAATCGATAACACCATCACCGTCCGAATCCAGTGGACAGCCATCTGCATCAACAGGACAACCTTTTGGTGTATCCGGACATTTATCTTTTGTATCAGGCACACCATCGTTATCGGAATCAGGACATCCATTAAACTTAGCTAATCCAGCTATATTTGGACAATCATCATCTTTGTCAGGAATTCCATCACCATCAGTATCAGGGCATCCATTATAATTTGCGTCTCCTGCCTGATCGGGACAATCGTCCTTATAGTCCGGGATACCATCACCATCACGGTCAAGCGGACAGCCCTCTTCATCAACAGCCACGCCCGGAGGTGTGTTTGGACATTTGTCTTTTTTATCAGGTACTCCATCCGCATCAGTATCTTTGGCTTTACCAAATGAGAATTCAACAATGGCAGTTAATTTAATCATATCATCGGTCACTGTAACCATTGATGGATATGTTTCTCCTGCAATGTATCCTCTTCGGGTTCCTTCTATTCCATTGGTATAACCACCTTCAATAAATAATGAAGTATTCTCACTGATAGGGAATTTGAATCCAATACCTGCATTCCAGGCAAATCCATCTGACTGGTTATCCCATAACATTCCGCCACCTCCGTAAATATAAGGTTGAACGGCAGCATCTTCCTTAAAAATATATCCATTATACAGCTTATACCTCAGATTAAGGTAAACATTTTGAAAATCCACACCGCCTGATTCGTAACCACCATTAGAGTTTATTCTAATATCAAATGACGGATTTAAGTATCTGCTAACATAAAATTCGTGAGCTAATCCTCCAACCTTTCCCTTATTCAGGTTAAAGTAGGATCCGGGGCCTAATCCTATTCCCCATTTACTATCTGCATTTTGGGAATGCGCCAACCCGTATACAGCAAACAGCATCATTAAAATGATTGTAATTTTTCTCATAATTTAAAGGTTTTACTTTCTATAAATAAGTTTAACATATTCATCCGGTTATCATAACTATTCCAGTTAATTCAAAAATAATCCTATTATATTAACCATCTTTTGTTAATTACTATTTTTTAAGAGTAAAATCATACGATTTATCAACTATTTGGAACCTTAAAGAAGTCTTTCAGGTATCAGTTTAATAATTTTTGTTGATAACTTTTTCTAATATTCTTATCAAACATAAAGCAGTTTTATTTTTCATTTTCCTATCCAAAACTTCACAATAACCTATAAGACAGGAATTTAGAGCAAATTCCCATGCTATTTAAGGTATAGATTCAAATATTGTGTTTTTAAAATACTAATCATAAAAATCTAAAATGATATAAAACTACAGCATTTAACGGTTTTCAATTAATTTAGATATTTCTATATATAGGATTAAACTGGCGTATTTAATAAATAATAACAGAACAAATTATTGTACAAATATCAGTTAGAAATTAAGGTTACCGGACAAATTTAAATCCACGAAAAAAGCCCTGCTTTCGCAGAGCTTTTTTTCGTAACATTATTATTTAGTACTTTCTATTTTTTTACTTTAGAAACTTCCCATTCTACCCTACGGTTCTTCTTCCTGTTCTCCTCTGAAGTATTCGGAACTGCTGGTTTTGTTTCTCCATAATTATGTGAACCAATATACGCATTATTCACACCTTTCGATAATAAGTATTTCACAACAGCCTGTGCACGTTTTTCTGACAATTCCATATTGTATTTTTCTGTTCCCAGACTACATGCATGACCTCCAACTACAATATTAAATTCTTTACTTGCACTTAAAGTTTGTACCAGTTTATCCAACTCAGTTTTAGTTTCTGGTCTTAGCTCAGCTTTATCCAAGTCAAAATACAAGGTTGGAATTACAACATCTACCCAATCAGGACATCCGTCATTTTCTTTTGAACCGGCTTCATTTGGACACTTGTCTTCGCAATCAATTACACCATCACCATCTGAATCCAGTGGGCATCCATCTGCATCAACAGGGCATCCTTTTGGTGTGTCAGGACATTTATCTTTGTGATCAGGAACTCCGTCACCATCAGTGTCAGGACAACCATTAAATTTAGCTAAACCTGCAACATTCGGACACTCATCATCTTTATCCGGAATTCCATCACCATCAGTGTCAGGACATCCATTGAATTTAGCATCTCCCGGCTCATCAGGACAATCATCTTTATAATCCGGCACTCCGTCGCCATCTCTATCAAGCGGACAACCTTTCTCATCAACTGCAACTCCCGGAGGTGTTCCCGGACACTCATCTTTTTTATCCGGTACGCCGTCACCATCTTCATCTTTTGCTTTACCAAAGGCAAATTCAATGATGGTAGTTAATTTCATTAATTCATCAGTTACAGTAACTTCTCCATACGGAGGTAATGTACCTGCTCTTTTTCCTTCAATTCCCGGATTATATCCCCACTCAACAAACAATGAAGTGTTTTCACCCACCGGAAATTTTAATCCCGCTCCTGCATTCCAGGTGAAACCTTCTGCCTGATTATCCCACAACATTCCTCCACCAGCTACAATATAGGGTTGAATAGCGGCATCTTCCTTAAAAATATAACCATTATAAAGCTTGTAACGGACATTCAAATAAGCATTTTGAAAATCCACTCCACCTTCTTCATATCCACCATTGGAGTTTAATCTTAGGTCAAATGATGGATTCAGATAACGGCTAATGTAAAATTCGTGAGCAAATCCTAACTCACCTTTATTGTTATTGTGATAAACTCCGGGGCCTAATCCTATTCCCCATTTGCTATCAGCATTTTGTGCAAATGTCATCCCATATGCACCAAGCAATACAACTAAAATAAAAGTAATTTTTCTCATAATTTAAAGGTTTTATTTCTATAAATAAGTTTAGAATATATTTTTAATTTTCATAAATCTTCAACAGTAATAAAGTTCACTTTCTAAAACTGAAATTTCTAATTTACAGTTTTTTTGTCATATTCCTCCAATTTATCAAATCTGCTTACCTCACGTTACATTAGTTGCCACATACCATTAAAATATTCATCATGTTCTTTAAAGAAAATGTCCGGCATATTAGTCATTCACAAACAAAAAGGTGACGTAAACAGATTCCTGGTTTACATATACGTCTAATGTACAAATATAAGAATTAGTTTTAAGAAGAGTTTATCTATACCATTTAACTATAAAAAAAATTGAAATGAAGGTAAAAAATTTATAAAGCCTTATTACTGTTTAAAATTGATTGATTACTTGCATACTGAAACAAACTATATTGTACTGACCGGAAGTTGCACAATCACTTGAAACGATTTATCAAATTCATCCATAATTTTACCAATAAAATAGCTAAGTTTTGTCCAATAAAAAAAGCCCTGCTTTCGCAGAGCTTTCTTTCGTAACATTATTATTTAGTACTTTCTATTTTTTTACTTTAGAAACTTCCCATTCTACCCTACGGTTCTTCTTCCTGTTCTCCTCTGAAGTATTCGGAACTGCTGGTTTTGTTTCTCCATAATTATGTGAACCAATATACGCATTATTCACACCTTTCGATAATAAGTATTTCACAACAGCCTGTGCACGTTTTTCTGACAATTCCATATTGTATTTTTCTGTTCCCAGACTACATGCATGACCTCCAACTACAATATTAAATTCTTTACTTGCACTTAAAGTTTGTACCAGTTTATCCAACTCAGTTTTAGTTTCTGGTCTTAGCTCAGCTTTATCCAAGTCAAAATACAAGGTTGGAATTACAACATCTACCCAATCAGGACATCCGTCATTTTCTTTTGAACCGGCTTCATTTGGACACTTGTCTTCGCAATCAATTACACCATCACCATCTGAATCCAGTGGGCATCCATCTGCATCAACAGGGCATCCTTTTGGTGTGTCAGGACATTTATCTTTGTGATCAGGAACTCCGTCACCATCAGTGTCAGGACAACCATTAAATTTAGCTAAACCTGCAACATTCGGACACTCATCATCTTTATCCGGAATTCCATCACCATCAGTGTCAGGACATCCATTGAATTTAGCATCTCCCGGCTCATCAGGACAATCATCTTTATAATCCGGCACTCCGTCGCCATCTCTATCAAGCGGACAACCTTTCTCATCAACTGCAACTCCCGGAGGTGTTCCCGGGCACTCATCTTTTTTATCCGGTACGCCGTCACCATCTTCATCTTTTGCCTTACCAAAGGCAAATTCAATGATGGTAGTTAATTTAATCATATCATCTGTGGTTGTAACCTGAAATGGAGGTGAAGTAGCACTTCCATTTGCCCAACCTGATCTTGTACCTTCAATACCACTGGTATATGCACCTTCAACAAACAAAGAAGTATTTTCGCCAATAGGGAATTTAAAACCTAAACCCGCATCCCAGGCAAATCCTTCAGCATTATTATCCCACATCATACCACCACCACCTAAGATATATGGTTGTACAGCAGCATCTTCCTTAAAGATGTAACCATTGTACAATTTGTACCTTATATTCAGGTTAATATTTTGAAAATCTACACCGCCTTCTTCGTAACCTCCATTTGAATTTAATCTTAAATCGAATGATGGACTTAAATAGCGACTGATGTAGAATTCATGCATAATACCTCCTACTCCGCCTTTATTAAGATTATAGGAAACACCGGGCCCCAATCCAATTCCCCATTTGCTGTCAGCGTTCTGGGCAAATGAAGTTCCCAACACCATAGCAAACGATAGTAACAATAATGTAAATTTTTTCATAATTTGATGTTTTATTTTTGTTTTAATTTAAAGAGGCAATATAAGCTAGAACTTGCAATTTATATCAAAATAAATCAATTTCTGCAAAAATTCTTATAATTAATCTCATTATTTTTTAACAAATTTATACAATTATATTAAATGTGTTTATCAAAAAAGAAAATTGTTTTCAATAATTGACATAGAAACTACCGGAAATAACACAAAATACGGAAAAATTACGGAATTTGCGCTATATCAGTTCGATGGACAGAAAATTACCAAAGAGTTTTCAACATTGTTAAATCCGGAAATGGACATACCTTTTTATATTACCAAATTAACCGGTATTAATAATGAAATGGTAAAAGATGCGCCCAGGTTTCATGAAGTTGCGAGAACCATAGTAGAACTTACAGCGGGAAGAACTTTTGTCGCCCATAATGTCAGTTTTGATTACAATTTTGTAAAAAAAGAGTTTGAACGTTTAGGATATAACTTTAACAGAAAAACTATTTGCACAGTTAAACTTGCAAGAAAGCTTATACCCGGACATTCTTCTTATTCATTGGGAAAATTATGTTCCGATTTAGGGATTGAAATTAAAGAAAGGCATCGCGCTGCCGGTGATGCCTTTGCTACAGTAAAACTGTTTAAAATATTATTACAGAAGAACGAATTAATACAGAACACCTACGATTCGAATAATATTAAACTGTTCTGACTTTAATTCTGTTCTTTTGTCTCGTTTTTCTCATCTTTATCTTCTTCCTTTGAAAAATCAAGTAATCCTTTTTCCTGCAAAACATTGTACCACATGATTACTTTTTTAATATCAGAGACATAAACCCGGTCCTTGTCATACTCCGGAACAACCTCTTCAAAAAATGCTTTTAGCTCATTTGCTGAACTTTTATGCGAAAGGGCGGGACCGCCATCTTTGTTTTCTGATATAGCTTTAAAGATATCCTTCAACGGAACATCTCCTTCATCTGTATAGATGGCAATATCTTCCAAAGCAGATACCTTAGAAGTTGAATGCACCGGGAGTCTTTTTTTTGTTTCCAAAGATTCAACAATGATGCTGTTTTTAGACTCAGCAACTAATTTAAACAGGCCTGACTGACCTGAAACTGCTAATATTCCTTTTAACATATTTTCTAAAATTTTGGACGAATATACAATTTTTGATTATCCTGAAAAAGGTTCAATCTTGTCAATTAATATTTAACTGATACGAGATACCAAGTTTTACCCACCTCCCGGGTTGTGGAACGTTACCGATGTCAAAATAACTTTTATCAAAAATATTAGTAACTGACACAAACAGATTCAAACTCTTCCAACTATAATTTGCTTTTCCATCTATATTCCAGAAAGGTAAATATTCGACCTGATTACCCCAGTCTCCATTTATAAATTGGGTATATGTACCTGCCCTGTCTTGATATGATACTTTAAAATCAACAGTAAAATTGGCAAGAATGGTTTGATTTATACTACCTACAAACTTATGCTGAAGGTGGTCGAGCACATAATTCGAAATAAAATCCTGTTCATCCTTAGTTACGTCATTAAACAAATAATTAACAGATAAATAATTCGGAGCAAATTTCCCGTATTTCCTTTTTAAATTAAACTTAATAAGAATTTCTGTTCCAAAATTGTTTAACTCAGTGAGGTTCTGAGCCTGCCATTTTTCTTCTTCCGATTGCTTCACCCAATCAATAATATTTTCCCCTTTTTTGTAAAATCCAACTAAATGTCCCTGAATAAATCCTGAATTCCATTTAAATCCTCCTTCCAGGCTAGCAGATTTTTCAGGTTCCAAATCAGGATTGCCTATGTTCGTTGGCCCCTGATAATACAAATCAGTAAAAGTAGGCAGTCGTAATGAGGTATTGTAAGAACTGAATATTTTTAAATCCTCGGAAAGATTAAAACTAACATCAACTCCCGGAAATACATTTATTCCAGAATTCATTTCAGGAATATGATTCAATAATAAACCGGCACTAATTGACCATCGTGATGAATAATAAACATGTTCCACAAATCCTGAATAAATATTTCTGTTTTTCGATTTGGTGAATTCCGCATTTTCGCCTGGAACTTTTACCGGTTTAGACATTTCTTCACCTAAAACATTGCTCAAAATATTTTCTGAACGAAAATCCAACCCAAAAGCAGTTTTCCCAAGAACAGACTGAATCCATGAGTTTAAATTTCCACCGTAAACATTTGTTGAGTGGTAATTATGATTTTTGTACCATTCCGGTGGATTATTCCTGAACAATTCAAACCTATCCTGATTTCTTCTGTAATAAAAAACAGGGGTCAGATGAAGTTTGGAACTTGATTCCCATTTAACTGAAGTAACCAGTGTTTTAAGTTCTTCAAACTGATTTGGATATTTGGGAGTATAAAAACTATTTGCACCAAAACCTTTTTCAGAGTATCCAATTTGAAAACTCATTTTTCCCTTTTTTGTAATCAGTTCGTTATTATAGAACACATTCGAAAAATTAAAATCGGTGTTTTCGACATAACCGTCTGATAATTTTTTGTTAAGAGAAATTGAATGGGCTAATTTTCCCGTTTTAAAGGATCCGTTTAAATCAGCATCAATAAACTTGAAACTTCCGCCGGTTATACTTGCTTTTAATGAATTTGAAACGGAACTGCGAGTAACAATGTTTATGGCTCCTGAAAAAGCATTTGGACCGTAAATGCGTGCAGCCGGCCCTTCGAGAATTTCAATACGCTCAATCTGATTTAAACTAAGGGGGATATTTAGATTATGATGTCCGGTTTGTGGGTCGGTAATGTTGATGCCATTTAAAAGTATAAGTGTCTGGTCAAATGTTCCACCTCTGATGCTGACATCGGCTTGTGCTCCTTCCGGGCCTCGTTGCCGAATGTCAACTCCGGCCACATATTCAAGCAGGTTTTGGATACTCTGAGCCGGTGAGGACTCAATTTCAGCTCTCTCCATCACGGCTACAATCCGTGCAACCTGCGAATATAATGCAGGTGATCTCTGCGCACTAATCTCAATCTCATCAAGATCATATTCCATCTTTATTTCAGTAGTATCAATTTCATTTGCAAAAGAAATTACCGGTGCAGAAATTAAATATGTTATTACAAGAACTGAAATAACAATTACCTTATTCATTGTTTGAAATAATGAATAATTTTTCCTTTTCCATTTACTAAAAAATAAAACAGAATTTGTGCGTGACTTAACTATTTTACCATTCATAATTAAAAAATCGAGCGGCGAAGATACAATTTGGAAACGAAAAAGTGAAACCAAATATTTTGTTTTACGTTTAAGCAACTACGTTAAACACCAGTAAAAACGAAGGAAGCAAACAATCTTTCTATTTTTTTGTTCATTCGGCTATAAAGATTCTTTATACAGGATAGAAAAAATCAAATGATAAATGTCTTTAAAAGTTTGCTTTTAGGGTATACATAGGCTTATATTTGTTTAGACAAATTAAAAATAAGACACCATGACTCAAGTTCAATTTAACAACGCATTGCTTAGCTTAAGCAGTAAATTACACTACTATGCTTTAAGTTTAACCTCGGATTCAGAGAAAGCTGATGACCTGCTTCAGGAAACCATGCTTAAAGCTCTAACGTATCGTGATAAATTCGCTCAAAACACAAATTTTAAAGCCTGGATTTACACCATAATGAAAAATACTTTCATTAATGATTATCGAAGAAACGTCAAAACTAAAAATACGTTTGACGGTTCAAACAATGATTTTCACTTATTGTTTTCGAAAGATAAAGTTTATCCCGGACCAGATTCTTTTTACAGTTCGAAAGAAATCAACAAAACGATTGATGCTTTGGAAGATGAATACAAAATTCCCTTTACGATGTTCCTCGACGGATACAAGTACAAAGAAATAGCGGAAGAATTAGACTTACCGCTGGGAACTGTTAAAAGTCGTATCTTCTTTACCCGTAAAAAACTTGAAAAAGCTTTAAAGGATTACGCAAATAATTAATACTTTAGTTTGGTTAATATACATACATTCAAGATTCTCAAAATTTGAGAATCTTTTTTTTTGTAAAAATTCTAAAAAGTTATGAAAAAAGTGGCTGTTCATCTTGCCGAAGGTTTCGAGGAAATTGAAGCGATTAGTATTATTGATGTGTTGCGGAGAGCCGAATTTGAGGTTACCGTTGTTTCGGTTACAGGGAAGTATGAAGTTGCCGGTTCACATGACATTAAAATTATAGCTGACAAACTTTTTGAATCAGTAAATTATGATTTGGTTGATATAATAGTTTTACCCGGCGGGATGCCCGGTTCAAAAAATCTAAATGAACATTCAGGTCTCAGAGAACAAATATTAAATTTTAATGAATCAGGAAAATTGTTGGGAGCAATTTGTGCCGCACCACTTGTGTTAGGAAATCTTGGCGTGTTAAATTCAAAAAAAGCAACATGTTACCCCGGTTTCGAAGAGGAGTTACATGGAGCAATTATTACAGCTGAAGATGTTACTGAAACGGAAAATGTAATTACCGGGAAAGGTGCAGGAGTTGCAATAAAATTTGCACTGGCTATTGTTCAGAAATACAGGGGAAAAGAATTTGCTGATGAATTAGCTCAAAAAATGATACTCAACTAATGCCTGACTTTTCGAGAAATGGAGCATCAAACCTTTTATTAAAAGCACCGTGTTTTTTCAAATTAGAATTCCAGTACAAATTTGTTAATCCTATACTTTTCATTGCCTTAAAAAGAATTATTCTGGATTTTGAAAATGTATAAGGTTCAGCTAATTTTTCCAAAGACTTCTTATTCAATTCTCTTCCCAAAGCAATTTCTTCTCCAAATGATTTCATTTGATGAATCAGTTTTTTTCTCATCCATTCCGGCATTAACCGAATCCCTTCACCACTGGGTTTTACTATTACTCCAAGGTTTTGCATGTTCCATCTTTTTGCTAAAAGTTCCAAATATTTTTTCACTCCTTCAGATTGGATTCCTTCAGGAAAACCGGATTGTACCAAAAAGAATATTTTTTTCTCTTTACTATCAAAATTTCCTATTTTCTCAATAAACAATTTTACTATTCCCGGCATCGAATCGGCATATAAAGGAAACGCAATAAACACTACTTCAGCAGCATGAAAGTTTTTCACAAATTCATCTGTTTTGTTTTGCATAATAAGAAGGTCGTTAGAAAGTAATTCTCCGTTTTTAGACAAGAAACCTTCTAAAAAATTGTCAATTAAAACTTTTGTATTTGAATTTTTCCCTCGCGGAGATCCGTTAAATATGGCTAATTTCATGGCTGGCTGATTTTGGATTAATCTGTTCTATCGAATGGAAATACTCGATATTTGAATGAAAGTTTAATGAAAGTCTGTCGAGGATGTATTTGACATTATTTATTTCTTCATCCGTTGCATCTCTATTTTCAAAAATAAAAGCAAGTTTTGGGTATTTCGGATATCTTTTTCTGTGATGACTCTCATTATTTCGAATTTCGATATATGGATGTAAAAGAGGAATTAATCTTTCGTGAAAGATTTTCAATTTTGCTGAATACATTCCCATAATCAAAGGCGACAAGAAAACAGTAATATCAGCGTTAATAATGTCTTTCAAAATTTCTGAGGCATCATCTTTTTGTCTGCAAACACCGGGTGTTTTCCACCAACAGTCCCAACATCCAATACAGGATTTGATTTGCTTTTCAGACAGAATATGGTGCTTTGTTGTGATTCCATTTTTTTTGAGTTCCTTATTTAATTCTGCCGAAAAAAGATTTAAACTGTTCTCCCCCGACTCAGGATTTCCATTTACAAGAACTACTTTTTTGGTCATGATTTAGTTTTTGGATTTCGAAACGATAAATCAAAAGTAAACACTGGCAGTTTGTTTTACCATCAAAAATCGGTAAACGGTCAAAATTCCTCCACTATCCAAAGAAAAACCACAATAAAAAACCGGACATTTGTCCGGTTCTGTAAATCTTGATATTATTTTGTTTTTTCTGCTATCCAGTTTTTAGCATTTACAAATGCCTGTATCCAGGGTGCAATTTCATCCATTTTTCTTTCTGAGGGATAATAGGCCCAATGCCATGGTTTAAATGCTCTTTCAAGGTGAGGCATCATAACCAAATGACGTCCGTCATCGGAACATAGAGAAGCTGCTGCATAATGTGAACCATTGGGATTTGCAGGATAAGCATCGTTGCTGTATTTCATCGGAATATTATATTGCTGCTCATTAAATGGCAGGTAAAATTTACCTTCGCCATGTGCGACCCAGATACCAAGTTTCATACCCGACATATTTCTTAACATCACCGAATTGTTTTCCAGAATATCAACATTTAAAAATGCTGATTCAAATTTACCCGATTCGTTATGTAACATTTTGGGTTGAATACTATGCTCCGGAACAACCAGCCCAAGCTCAACCATTACCTGGCATCCATTACAAACTCCAAGGCTTAATGTATCTTCTCGTTGATAAAATTTTTCTAAGGCAATCCGGGCTTTTTCGTTGTATTTAAAAGCGCCGGCCCATCCTTTTGCTGAACCCAGAACATCTGAATTTGAAAATCCACCCACAAAAACAATCATATTCAAATCTTCCAAGCTTTCCCTACCGGAAATTAAATCCGTCATATGAACGTCTTTTACATCCATTCCGGCCAGGTACATTGCGTAAGCCATTTCGCGATCGCCATTAACACCTTTTTCTCTGATTATGGCAGCCTTTATTCCAGAAGGTGTTCTTCTTTTCAAGTCAATTCCCAAATCTGCAGCAACTCCTGTAAATTCCCTGAAATCATATTCAAGTTCAAATTTCTTGTAGTTATTAAAACGCTCCAGTGCAAGTTGATTGCCACTTTGTTTTCTATCCAGCAGATAAGAAGTTTTAAACCACAAATCGCGTAAAGAATCAATATCAAAGTCTATTTCCTGATCAAAATTGACAACCCTTACTTTTCGGTAAGGAACCGGTTTTCCTAAAGTAATATAATCTACTCCGGCATCTTTTAACTGTTTTTTAACCGCATTGTTATCAGCGCATTGAATAATGACTCCGGGATTTTCGCTAAACAAAACTTTAACCAGATCTTTTTCATTCAAATCCGTAAAGTCAACTTTCATCCCTCCTTTATTGCTGCTAAAGCACATTTCCAATAAGGTGGTAAGTAATCCGCCGGAGGCTATATCGTGTCCTGCAACAATAAGTTGCTGTTCAATTAATTTTTGTATGGTGTTAAATGCATTGACAAATTTTTCAGAATCCGCAACCGTAGGTGCAATTTTTCCCAGTTTATTTACCGATTGAGCAAAAGCACTTCCTCCCAAAGCACGGTCACAAAAAGAGAAATCAACCAATAAAATTTCTTTGCTTTCATCATTCACCAAAACCGGTTCAACTACTTTTCTGCAATCCGAAACTTCACCCGATGCAGAAATAATTACCGTACCCGGAGCATACACCACATCGTCTTTGTATTTTTGAGTCATCGACATGGAATCCTTACCTGTTGGAATATTAATTCCCAGTTCACAGGCAAAATTACTGGCAGCTTGCACAGCATCATAAATACGGGCATTTTCTCCTTCATTTTTTGCAGGCCACATCCAGTTTGCACTTAAGGAAACGCTTTTTATATAATCTGTCAGCGGTGCCCAAATTATATTGGTCAAGGACTCGGCAATGGATAAAACTGATCCTTTTGGTGCATCTACCAATCCGGCTACAGGAGCATGACCAATTGTTGTTGCAAAACCTGCAATTCCCAGATAATCCAAAGTAATTACCCCTACATTGTTTAATGGAAGATGTAATTTCCCTGCGCCCTGTTGTTTGGCTATTCTGCCGGTAACAGAACGGTCGACTTTATTGGTTAACCAGTCTTTACAGGCAACAGATTCCAGTTGAATTACATTTTCAATTAATGTATTTATTTCTTCAATGTTATATTCCAGTTCAGCAAAATCAGGATTAACAGTATTGTCTTCCAGAATTGTTTTTGGCGGATTTCCAAACATATAACCCAGTTGCCAGTCGATGGCTTTTTCACCTGATTTCGAATTTTCAAATGTAAATTGCATATCGCCGGTTGTTTCACCAATATTATAAATAGGTGCTCTTTCTCTTTCAGCAATTTTTGTGAGTAACTCAACATTTTTCTGTTTCATTACCAAACCCATTCTTTCCTGAGATTCGTTTCCAATAATTTCTTTTTGTGAAAGTGTTGGGTCTCCCACCGGAAGTTTAGAAGTATCAATCTTTCCCCCTGTTGATTCAACCAGTTCAGAAAGACAATTTAAATGCCCTCCGGCACCGTGGTCGTGAATCGAAACAATAGGATTATCATCTGCCTCACTAAAAGCACGAATTGCATTGTACACTCTTTTTTGCATTTCAGGATTGGCACGTTGTACTGCATTTAATTCAATTGAATTTTCAAACTCACCTGTTGCCACAGAAGAAACAGCACCACCGCCCATTCCAATGCGATAATTGTCTCCCCCCAGTAAAACAACCCTGTCACCTTTTTCCGGGTCATCCTTAAGGCTGTCTTTCTTATTTCCAAAACCAATACCCCCGGCAAGCATAATTACCTTATCGTAACCATATTTTTTGAAATTTTCGAAATGTTCAAAGGTTAATACCGAGCCGGTAATTAATGGTTGTCCGAATTTATTACCAAAATCGCTGGCACCATTTGAAGCTTTTATTAAAATTTCTTCTGGTGTCTGATAAAGCCAGTCTCTTTCCTCAGTAGTTTGTTCCCACGAACGCTCAGCTTCAGTTCTTGGATAGGAGGTCATATAAACAGCAGTTCCTGCAATTGGTAAACTTCCTTTTCCTCCTGCAATACGATCGCGAATTTCACCTCCTGTTCCTGTTGCTGCACCATTAAATGGTTCAACTGTGGTTGGAAAGTTATGTGTTTCTGCCTTCAGTGAAAGAACGGTATCAATATCTTTAACTTCAAAGAAATCAGGTTTATCCTGGGTTTTAGGCGCGAATTGCTCAACAACAGGTCCCTGCACAAATGAGCAGTTATCTTTATAAGCTGATACAATTTTATTTGGATTGGTTTGTGAGGTTTTTTTAATCATTTGGAAAAGTGATGATTCCATTTCCTTTCCATCGATAATGAAAGTGCCGTTAAATATTTTGTGGCGACAATGTTCTGAATTAACCTGTGCAAATCCGTAAACCTCTCCATCCGTCAGAGGACGCCCCATTTCTCTTGATACACCTTCAAGATATTTAATTTCATCATCACTTAGTGCCAGGCCTTCCTGCTCATTATATTCCTTTATATTGGTAATATTCAGAATAGGTTCAGGTTGTTTATTTATTGTAAAAATATCCTGATTCAGATTCTGATATAATCTTTGTAACATTGGATCGTAATCCGCTTTTTCATTTTCCACCTGAAAAAATTCTTCCATTCTCATAATCCCTTCAATCCCCATGTTTTGGGTGATTTCAACAGCATTTGTACTCCAGGGTGTTATCATTTCTTTTCTGGGCCCTACGAACCATCCTTCCAAAACATTTTGGTCGATATACTCCGAATCGGAGAAGAGCCAGTTTAACTTTTGGATTGTTTCTGTTTCCAGCGATCGGGAAACATGAACTGCAATAATACTTTTACTTTGAGTTCTGAAAAATTGAATCATCTTGAAGTGAATTTTTAATGGAAAATGTTTTAAAACACGCCGCAAAGATAAGAAATATTCGAGCTATGATAACTTGAAGTTTTCAGCATTTGAGGGTTTGTTTTCAACATCAGAAAAAGTTAATTTGATTTAATTTTTGCAAATGCATTATTTTTTATTTTTACTTTGGGCAAAATATAAAACTAAATGCAAAGAATATTTATAATATTATTTTTCGCAATGCTGATTTCGTGCAGCGCACAAAGGGGTTTACAGAGAGCATATGTTGGGAAACCTGCATCGATTTTAAAAGAAAAAATGGGAAATCCAAGAACAATTTTAGAGCGTGAAAACGATAAAGTTTATGTTTATGAAATTGTTAAAGAATTGGAAAGTACCGAAATACAACAGGCAAAATTAACTTTGGATCCGATTGTTTCTCCCGGAGTTGAAAAAATAGAGCGATATTATTTTACAATTGTTAACGACAAAATTGTAGATGTGAGACTTGAGGAAGAATACAAACGATAAAAAGAATAACAAATCGAAAAACGATATGGGTTAAAATAAATTTTATAGTTTTGCACTCACGATTTTTGAAATAAGAAATCTGACCAGATGGTGATCCCGATATCCCGATAGCTATCAGGAGGGGGGGTAGACACGCAAGTCGCCACATATTTATTGCCCAGGTGGTGAAATTGGTAGACACGCCAGGTTGAGGGCCTGGTGATCGTAATAGGTCGTGCTGGTTCGAGTCCAGTCCTGGGCACCACAAAAAAAATAGCAATTGCTTTAAAAATAAGTAGTTGCTATTTTTCTATAAAGTAGCAAAAAATCTATTCTTCAAGTAGAATTTTGGATTTCATCTGTTAAGTTTCCATTTTAGTTTTATAACCCACCAGCATTGATAAAGCAGATGGAACTCCATGATTTAACAATATTCAAAATTGATACATCAAATTCTATGTTTGCCTCTAAATAAATAAAAAGACTTATTTATATTTAATTATTCCTGATTTATTCATTTTGTAATTGACTATTACCTCAATTATTCGTAATTTGTATATCGAAGGTTTATAAACCCAAGTAATACCGATATCAAAAAGGGATTTAACTTTTTATCCCTCCAGAGTTTAATATTTGTGAAATCCAATTAGTCGTGGATTATGACCACGCTGTATAAACTGAGTGTTTATACTGAATTTAATTTTTTTGTTCTGCCTATTTGGCTTGAATGAAAATGGAAACTCGCCAGTAATTTCAATTGGGCGGCTCTCAAATTACCGAAACGAAGTGGGTTGATACTTTTTATAAATCCAAAGTTTCGGAGTATTTACAGGATACGAAATAAAATTCAATCAAAAAATCTAAAAATGAAAAAGAATTGGGGAAATCTAAAAGACAAAGAGATTAAGCTCTTTCAAAATCAACTTAGAAAATTATCAAAAAATGAAATTGATGATCGATTTATTAAAACCAAGGATGAAGTACAGTTTAAAATATTTACCAAATCTGACAGGGCTATTGCCGGTGGTTTAGATATCGATTTAGGAGAAGATGTTGACATTGAAGAACAAAGCAGAGAGGTCACATTTAGCAGAAGTCCGCAAGACGCCGAAGAAATAGACATTGAAATGTCTAAAATTCAGGAAATTGAGGAGATAGAGGAAAATGTAGTTACATTGATATCGCCGGAAGATTTCGATTATGAACCTGAATTATCGCCGGAAGATTTGGCAGCTGCAAAAGATATTGATAAAGAGATGGTTAAACTAAGCGACTATTTTGATTCCAATACGGCAGTTTCAACCACAAGGTCGGGAGAAATGACCGAAATGGCAGCTTCTTTGCCAAACTCAATAGATCATCGAATATCGCAATCGAATGTAAAAAGCCAGGGTAGTCGGGGTACATGTGTAGCCCATGCAAGTTGCGGAGTTCTGGAAGCTTATAATCACATTCCTGATGACCTTTCAGAACAGTATCTTCATTATAAGTTTAATGAGTTTATGAACAGGCCGCAAAATGCCAATCAGGGTTTAAAAACTACTAATGCAGCGATTTACCTGTCTCGGTCTGATGGTCGAATTTGTGAAGAACAAGACTGGGTTTATATGTCGCAGGGAGCGATAAACAGTGCGGTGGCAGCAGGAACTTATGCGCCTCCATCGAGTGCCACCAATAATCAGGATTTTGGTATCTCGAGTTATAAAATTATTACCGACAAAGGTTTAACCGGCGACAGTATTAAAAACACACGTTATCTTGAAGCACTTTTATACCAGGGGTACAATGTAGTGATTGGTACCTGGGTAAGCTGGGACGACAAGGATAATAATGGTATTTTGGATCCTGTACTTGACAACAGCGGCAATCCGGTCGGACAAGGTGGACATGCCATGTTGGTGGTTGGATATAATCGTTCAAACCAATATTTTATTGTGAAAAATTCCTGGGGTGCAGGATGGGGGCACAGCGGGTATGCTTATTTCCATTATAATTTGATAAAAACCTGTTTCAAATATGGTTTTGTAGTGAAAGAACCTGTTCCAAGAGTACCCAAAAAAGTACCATTATACTTACTTAGGGCACCATTTTCAACTGCAAAAATTAGTCGCTCAAGACTTCGGGGAGCCATCGTTGGATTTAAAAGCTCAAGAGGAAAATATGCAATTGCAGAAGTTTATGCCGGAACCAATCTTTTATTAAAGAACATAAAAGTATTCAATCCTGATGGTACAGTTTATTTAACCAAACCAAGTTTGATTATCAGGGGAACGTATTTATGCGATATTGATACTGCCCGCGAAACCAGGTATGGTGCCGACTTCTGGTGGCAAGCCGTTCGACCGGGAGTAAATTATCTGGTTCCCAGAGGAGGTGCTTCAGCTTGTGTTTTGTACGATTTTGCCAATTTAAGTGCATCAAGTATCAGCCGGTACAATTTATACACCAATCCACTTTCAAATAAGTACCTTGATTATGGAGTAATAATCGGACGTACCACGGCAAACAGAAGGTTTAAAATGGTAGTTGACGGACAAAATCCGGATAACAGCTTAAAAATAAGCTACCTGGTTATTTATAATTCTGACGGTTCGAGATACAAATATGCGACTAACCTGAAAGTACCCTCATCGTGGACTTACAACCTGGATACGCTGCGATTAAGCGGTTCTTATGCCGACATCTGGAATCATGTTATTTCTGATGGAGTTAGTTTCCTTGAAGTTCTTCGAAATTCAAAAATGAGAATATTGTGGTATTTAAGGTAAATTCTATAATTTTAGTGCACCTTTTATGGTGCACTATTATTTTGGGAACTTTTAGCTTTATTCAAATCCAGAATAATACTGAAATAAAAAGTATGAAAATTAAAATTAACGCAGAAAAAACACAACAATTTGAAGCATCTGTAAACGATACTATTGTGTTGGAATCTCTTAGGGAATCTGTTGTTCCGCCTTATTTGATGCTTATGCCTTTTTGCGATCTACCGCCTTCCCTTCAACTCATTGAAACACAATCGTTAAATGAAGAAGGTGTACACGGTGTAAATTTTGTAATTAAAGTTATAGAAAATATGGATGGGAAAATAACTACAGGTTTTAAAGATATACAAAGCGGAAAAATTACCCATCAGAAAGTTATTGATTTTAATATAGATTAATAATCTAAGGGTAACCATACACTCATATCAGCAACTCCTCTATTTGCCCATGTGTAATAAGGAATCAGTTTTATTTTAAAGTTTTTTAATTCAGGTTTTTTCAAGTCCTGGTACATGGTATTATCCCAGTTTTGTCTTTCGAAATACTTTGCTTCTCCTTCTAAAGTTGTTACGCCGTTCAATAATTCTCCTTCGTATTTTGGTTTTAGTTTAACATCAACGGGCAGTACAACCTCATCAACCTCAACTCCTTCAGGTAAATCAATTTCTTCCAGAGTATAAAGAATTGGTCCTCGTTTTACTGCAGCCTGGTTAAAAGTTTCTTCAATCTTTGGATTTCCAGCAACAAGACGGGCATCCATCGGAAAGTTGATTTCGATTTTATTTTTATACTTTTTCAGATTAGTAACTGTGGCATAAGTTCCAGCTTCAACATCTTCAACCTTCTTTCCGTTAACAGAAATAGTTGCACCTTCTGCCCATTCCGGAATACGGATTTTAAATTTTTGATTCGCCGGTAGTTTTTCAATTTCTATTACAACATTCCCTTCCCATGGATATCTTGTTTTTTGCTCAAAAACTATATCTCCATCATCATATCGGTTCGCACCATAGTGATGCACCCAAAGCGTATTCTCCGATTTTGAATACAACATTCCCTGCAATTCAACTAAGGAACGGGAATAGTTTGTGGGACAACAAGTACCGATATTTTCCGAGCCCGGTACTCCCCTTTCAAGCGCTGAATTTCCTAGTAAAAACTGATCGTGACCATGCCAGCGCAACGGATTTACATAGAAAAAACTTTTACCATCCTGTCCCATACTTCCCAGGAAACCATTGTACATTTCATTCTCCATTACTTCTGCATATTTCGGGTTACCTGTAACACATAACATTCTGTAATTCCACATAAAAACACCAACCTGCCCGCAGGTTTCATTATATCCCAAAGCATTTGGCTGTTGAAACGGAAGTCCCACTGCTTCATGTACATCGTCAGCAACGAAAACCCTTCCATCTTTTCTAATTCCAATACCGCGATAAAGAGCACAGGCTCCTCCATGTATATATAATTTATGCTCCATTAAATCCCTCCACATTCGGTCTAATGCATCAAAAAGTTTTTTATCTCCTGACTCCAAATATACATCGGTTGCTCCTGCAAAAAGGTAAGTGTACCATACAGCATGCCCAACAACCTCATTGTCATCTTTTAACGGAACTCTATCCTGGTATAGATCTGTACCTCCTTTGAATTTCCCTCTTTGGTCAACTACCAATTTTGCCAACTCCAGATGTTTTGGATCATTTGTTTCACGATACATTTCAACAGCACCCATGATCATAGATGGATTTAGTGGGAAGTGAGCCATTTCTTCGTTATGATTTTTAAACATATCATAAGCATAATCACAAACTTTTTTGGCTACACCGAAATATTCTGTTTTTCCTGTTATTCGGTTGTGTAAAGCAGCAGCAGTCATTAAATGTCCCATATTATACCATTCATGACGATGAGGATTTTGAAATCGTTTTTCACCTCTTACAATTATGTTTGTTGAGATGTATCCGTCTGTTTGCTGTGCTTTCGCAATAAGGTCAATAATGTAGTCCATATGTTTATCCAGCGCTTTATCGCCCGTTACAGCATAAGAAATGGCGGCCATTTCAATCCACTTATGTAACCAGGCATCCTGCCAGTCATTGCCTTTGTACTTCCCTTCCTTTAATCCGGCTGCAATTTCCAGATTATGAACAGATTTTCCCTGGTCTTCGATATTCATAACCTCGTATAAATGTGGAATGGTAATTTCATGAACCATGTCAACACGGTCTTTCCAAAAACCATCTATATAGGTTACATCGGTAAGATTAATGCTTTTTAATTTGGCGTAGGGACTGTTTTCAGTATTTACTACATGGGAGCAAATTGATTTGTGACTATCCTGAGCTTTAACAAGCAAATTCTCAGTCAAAATCAAAATTATCAATATTAAAACTGGTCTCATACTACTAATTTTAGATTTTAGTAAATGAATTCGGTTAGAGTAAAATAACCATCTTTATTTTTCAAATCTTCTGTTAATCCTATCTCAACAGGGCGATTCGATTTTACATCGAAAAGTTGAATATTAAAGTTATATTTCCCTTTCAATTTTTCTGAAAGTTGAGCTTCATAGTTTTGTTTATAAACTTCTCCGGGCATCCAGTCTTTATTTCCTGAATCCTTGATTTCGAAATCAATGGTTTGGTTCTTTCCAATCAATTTTCCCTTTAAAACATAGGCTGAATATGCAGGTGCAACTCCTTTATTAAACCATTCTATATTAAATATAATTTCTGAACCTGAAAGTTCAGTTATTTCAATTGACCTTGGGAAATACCAGTAACCACACATGTTAAGCAATTCATTGGTTAAGTCAGGATTTTCGCTGTGCCACTCTCCAATATATCCGTGAAAACCAATGTAAGTAGGTTTTATAAGTTTAATTGCTTCGCGAAAAACCTGAGCCCCTGTTACCTCTGCTTTTTCCAATTTTTCCTGCCCGTTTTTCCCATTCCAATTCCCATTTCGTTTAACCGCAGCGTAATGTTCCAGTTCAAATACTGTTGGATATTTTTTATAAACCGCTTCAAAAAAATGAGGATGTGTTACTGTCCATGTATCCAGATTATTTTCAACATACCAGTTTACCAAGGGGCTGTCATCGCGAAACGTAATATTTTTTGATTTTACATATTCAAACAGTTCATTAACCTCTGCATCGGATTTATTCCAGTACAACAAATCATCGGTAACAACAATTTGGGTCTTTTTATAATGTTTTAAATGTAAATCGATATGAGTTATTACATCCTCAACCATTGGAGGAATTCGTGTTGATTGATGTGTATGTCCTTCGCCCCACTCGCCAATACTGCCAACATCAACATATCGAACGTATGGTTTACCGTCATATTTTTCTGCAAATGCTTTATGGAAATTATTTAATTTTTTCAGGAATACAGGATCGAGCCAATCAGGAGTCCATGAGCAATTACCAAATTCCGGACAATCTATTCCTTTTGCACCTGCTAGTTTTACCCAGTAAGGTGTGGCATATTTTACTCCATTAATTTCTTGTGGCACACTTCCGGGTGCTCCACCTGTTTCTTTGCACGAAATACGGAAAGAAATCTTGTACCCCATTGGCACATATTTTTCCACAATTTCATCAATATAACTCCAGTCGTATTTTCCTTCTTCCGGTTCCAAAAACGCCCAACACAAACGTAGGTACAAATGATCCATTCCAGGAAAATCTGTTAATTCTTTTTCATCTTGAATCAGGTATTTGTGTACACCATTATCAAGCATATGGTGGTACCATCCTTTATCGGGATTTGCAAGCGGTCTTTTTATATCCCATTTATCTTCAAGGTTAACTTTTACAGATTTAAAATTTGAACAGGAATTCAGCCCGATTACAATTAATATAAAAGCAGTTATTTTATTCATTACAATTTGTTTTAGGTTTTGATTATAATTCTATTGAATCGAATACAAAGCAGAGCAATGTGGTTGAAGAGAAAGTTCAATATGTGATGCTGATTTTACGACTTCACTTTTGTGCCATAAGTCACGAACATCAGCATTACCGGAAACTCCAAAAGTTTTTAAATCGATATTTATACTTCTAACATCTTCCGAAGTATTGATTATCGCAGCATATTTAATCTTCTCACTTTCATGATCAGCAATCCAAATGCTAAGTCCATTATCAAACGATATCTCTCTATTATTTTTTGAATGTTGGTTTACTGTTAAAACTTCTTTGTTGCTTAGCAACGAAAGTGTATAATCATCGTTCTCCGGCATGTTCCCTCCAAACATTAGCGGAGAACGGAAGATTGCCCAAAGCGTCATTACAGTTTTTTGTTCCTCTTTCGTAAAACGGGTGAATTGGTTGGCAATATTTTCATATTTATCTTCAAGCAAACCGGCTACCCATTCATCGGCACCTGTAACCCTAAGTTTTCCAAAAGGCAGCATATCCAAATCAGGCCAGGCACCATTTTGTATATGAGGATACCATTCCTGCGCATATCCTAACTGACGTAAAACAAATTTCCAGTGATCCCAGAAATCATTTGAGATTCTCCAAAGTTGGGCATGTTCAGATACATGATCCGCAGCTGTTAATGGTGTAGCTCCCGGCGACAAGCTCAAAACAATATCACGGCCACAATTATCGATAGCTTTGCGTACCATTTCAATCTCTTGTTGACGATATGGGCGCGAAATATCATCAACTTTAACATAATCGATTTCCCATTCAGCATACAATTTAAAAATAGAATTATAATAATCCTGCCCCCCTTTTTCTTGGTCAATACCTTTCATACTTTTATTCCACTCGCATAAATTTTCGCTAATGGCAAAATCTTTTGGTTTAACCTCGGACCCGAAAACAGGCATATTCTTTTCCACAGCATCCCATGGAACACCGCGCATAATATGAATTCCAAATTTTAATCCTTTGCTATGTACATAATCTGCCAGAGGTTTAAATCCCTTACCCCCCTTCGCCGATGGGTATTTTTCCAAATCCGGTATCAATCTTCCAAATTCATCAATTGAATGTGGAGGATTTTCACGGTGACCATCATTGGTGGACATATCAAAGGGATAATACCAGCCCATATCAACAACAATATATTCCCATCCAAAATCCTTAAGGTGCTCTGCCATGTAATCGGCATTGGCTTTAACAACTTCCTCATTGGTTTCAAAACCAAAACAGTTCCAGCTATTCCAACCCATTGGAGGTGTTTTGGCAAGCATAGCTGAATGTTTCTCCAGATTAACCTGAGATTTATTTTTTTGATTACAGGAATTTGTAAAAATTGTGAAAGACAAGATTACAAGTAATGAAAGAACAGATTTATTCATAGTTTTAGATTTAGTTTCAGGCTAAATTAATTGAATCTCTGAAAAAACTATTACAACTTTTTTTTGAGCCATAAAAAATGCATTGTTTGAACAATTAATGGGCACAATTGGACAATTCTTTACTACTCATAATTTTATCCTATTCAAATTAAATTGTATCACAATAACTTATCCTCCAATTTATTCACTAATTAAGTTTTCTTTCAAACTAAAAATGGAATTTTTCCTTTAGCAATTGCGAAAAAATTGAGATAAGTAAAAAAGTATTTGGGATTAATTATTTTTTAATGTCAAACTTTTTTGCAATATATACGTTATGATAAAAATAAGCGGTATACTATTCCGGATGCTATGAAAAGTGACGCTTTTTATACTTGAAGACCGGAAGGTACACCGCTTTCTTATTTTTTTGAATTCTCGTCCAACAGAAAAAGGTTCAATACAAGGGGTAAGTAATTGAATTTCTTTTCGCCGCACGAATATATAAAATTATGATTAAAAAAGCTTTTATTGATCATAAAAAAATTACTGGTTTGATTTATAAAAAAGACATGCTTTCGAAGATTTATTATCAATTCCTTTTTTGAATTTATTGTTTATCTTCCCCAACAATTTAGTCCACTGTACTTCTTCAAAACAGAATTATTTAAATGGGAAAAAAATTTACAATAGAAGACAAAATCATAAGTCTAAAAGTAGACGATGCCTATGCTGTTTGGTTTAAAGCTTCAAAAAAGTTTTTATTACTTGAAAAACCGGCATTTTTTGTACTTGATTTAATACTCAAGGATTTTCAAGTAAATGACATTATTAAAAAATTTTCATCCCTTTATAAATATCCGCTTGTAGAAGTTGAAAGTTTTATTACTGAAATAGCTGTAAAATTTAATCAATTTTTAGAATCTCAAACTGAACAAAATAATACTTTGGAAAGCAAGATGGTACCGGATATAAGTGAGTCCATTTTTTTTTCAAAAAGGGCATATAAAATTGGTGAAAAACAATTAAATCTTTTCTATGGTGATAAAGAACTGGAATTTGTAATCCACCCCTTGATTTCACATTTTGAACTTTACAAATCTGAGATTAAAGCAAAGAAGTATTTTATTTACCGACAATCAGGAAATATAATATTTCAAATTGACAATGAAATTACAGAGCAGTTTGAACATCATGAAACAGGATTTCTTAAAGCTGCTTTCCTTCTTAGAATGTTAAGTTTCGTGCACCATGTCGACTATGAAGACTGGATGATAACTTTGCATGCTTCGGCAGTTAGTTTTGAGAAAAATGCCATATTATTTTCGGCAGCAGCAGGAAAAGGAAAAAGCACATTATCTGCATTGCTTCATGCCAATGGATTTCATCTGTTGTCTGATGACTTTCTTGCCATGAATGTTATGAACCGAAAAATTTACCAGGTACCGGTGGCTACAACGATAAAAAAAGGTTCCTATGAGGTTTTGCTTCCCCATTATCCCGAGTTGGAAAACCTTTTGCTTGAGAAAGCCTATACAGGAAAAGAAGTGCGGTATTTACCGATAAATACCAATCTAAATGTTGGGAATGGTTATCCGGTAAGAAAACTGGTTTTTGTGGAATACTCAAAAAAGAAAGAGTTCTCTTTTTTGAAAATGGATAAGAAATCTGCAATAAAAATCCTGCTGGAAGAAACCTGGATAAAACCAAACCTGCAATGTGTAACAGAATTTTTTAACTGGTTTGACGAAACACAATTTTTTAGTTTGATTTATTCAGAAACAACACAGGCCGTAAAAATTACAAAAGAGTTGTTTTCTAAATAAAAACACCGTGCCAAACTAAATTAACACGGTGTTTTTAAATCTTGTTTTTACCAGGCCGGTGGCGGAGCAGGAGTAGAACCCTGTGCTTTTGCAGGTGTTTTCATCAGCAGCATCATTGATGCTGTAGTTAATGAAAGCAGACCTGCTTTTTTTAAAGCCTGTTTCCTGGTCATTACTTTCTTTTCAGATTTATTCTCCTGGTTTTTATTGATATCTTTTTTCATACTTCTATATTTTGATTTTATCATTTTAAAATTATGCTATTGCTCAACAACAAATTTAACAGGTTTATATTTATTCGCATCCATAACTTTAACAAAATATACACCAGGAGTAAAGTTTGAAATACTTACACGGTTTAGACTTTCTGAACTTACATCAAATTGGTTCATTAATCGTCCATCAATTGCATAAACCATAATTTGTGCATCTCTGCTAACTTTACCTTTTATGTATAGGTTTCTATCAATGGTGTAAACTGAGATACCAGTATTATTTAAATCCTCATCTACACTTGTTTGAAGAGCCGCTCCAACATGGAGATAGAATCTTCCGGTTCCGTTGTTTCCTGATTCTACATCAGCAACATAAATTTCTCCATTCGAAATATCACTGAAGTTACCAGCAAGTCTGTCTTCCAGTACAACCTCATATCCGAATGGCAGGTCAAATGATTGAGCAGAAAAAACAACTTCGCCTCCATTTGTAGCATCCAGTCCAATTGGAATTTCATAACTGTCGTTTGCCTTTCCCGGTAACCATTGAATATCAAAATCAACACCATTGTCTTCTACTAATCGAGTATAAAGGTCAAAACCTTTTCCACTTTTAAGTATACCTGCATCGTAAAAGCGATCAAGACCTAAAGTCATATCTTCGTTAAAATTAACTTCAGTAGAACTATAAATCTCTCCGGATTTTACTTTTAAGGTTAAACCTGATGGTCCTATATCAGCAGATTTTAGTGCTTCACCCGTGTCATGAACCTGCATAGATTGATTAAAGTTAACACTTCCGCCGCTAGCTGCCTTTACAAAGAATCCCTGACCCGATGCTACGTTTACATTTCCTGATCCCATATTAACAGCGGTGTATTCGTCTGCACCTCCATCCCACATGTAAATTGCTTCAAAGCTTGGTGCAAATACTGATTCGTTTTCTTTTAAAAATCCAATAGCTTCCTGAGTAACTAACATGGCTGAAGGAAACGGATTACCAACCAAATTCCAACCATTTCCAGATGTAGCAACTCCTGTTGAAGAATTACCAATTGATAACGATCCTGAAAAAGTTACAACTCCACTGGCATCAATTCTTGCTCCAAATCCAACACCTGGAGTTAAACTATTTGCCGAAATATTATAATCCCACGTATCGCTTGACTCAACATACTGAATTAATCCGTCATTCGTTCCGTTATTTGATATACTTGCATTTGCAGCGAGAAAAGTTGCAAAAGTTTGTCCGGTTACAGGTGAAGATAACATGTGCCATAAAGTTGAAGGCAAATATCTTTGAGCAGTAACAGTAGTAGAACCGCTTACTCCGTTGGCAACAACCAATGATCCCGTACCACTACCATCTGATTGAATCGTTAAAGTGGATGCACCTGAGAATGATAAACTTCCACAATACATTTCATCTGTTGGATAAATTATTGGTTGATTTGTAGGTCCTAAAACAGGAAGTACTACATCATTATTTGGTTCAGGAACTCCACTCGGTGTCCAATTAGAAGGCCAATTCCATACTCCAAAAAATGCTCCATTAAATGTTTTTGTTGTATTTCCTGTACTTAATTGCACAAAAGCAGTTCCATTAGCTGAAAAAACATTTGGAATTGGACTATTCCCTGCATCTTCTACAACCGGAATAATATTGGTATGTTCAATACCAGCACTACTATCCCAAAATCGGAAGTACATCGTATTACCAGAATTAAAACCATTTAAAGCTCCTACTGAAGATTCTGCTGAAGCATTAATTGATGGTAGAGGAATGGCAATTGGGCCGGTAAGTTCTAATACACCGCAACATAAGTTTCCATCAAAAACAGCTATTTCGTCTCCAGCCTCAAGAGGAACACCATCTATTTCAGCGCTTTCTACAACAATATTCATAGGACTATAAGGATTCACACTAACATATCCTTTTTTAAAATGCTGAGAATGCACAGTTGTTGTATAAACCAATATGGCTAACAGTAAAATTAATTTTTTCATAATTTATTTGGATTATTTGATTTCTGATCAAAAATACATTTTTTTAATTCATTTTATCAATTCAATATAATTTTTTTAAATGTATCATTAACTCTGCACAAATAAATTCCCGGGGCTACCTTATTTCCATTCATATCAGCACCATCCCATTGTACATTAATATTTCCTTGTGTTTTACCCTTATACAACTGAATCACCTTTCTTGATGACAAATCATAAATTTCCACAACAATAATCTCATTCTTAACCGATTTTACTGAGATATTTAAAACTTCGGTAAATGGATTAGGATAAAAACTTAATTGATAATCATTGTTATTAATTTCAGAGTTTGAAGTGACAGTAGATTTCAATTCAAGAAATACAGTACCATTTTTTTCAAATGTTAAGGAATTTCCATCTACAGGAATTACATATAAATCAGACTCAACACCATTTCTAAAAAGTTTCAGACTGATATCATTACCCTGAACAAAACCATCCTTGAATTGAGTGAGATAATCATCAGCTGAAGCAGCTAAACTTATTACAGGAGTATCTTCATTATTTAACTTAAATGAACCAACACACTGCTCTCCATCAAATACACCAATTTCATCATCAATTTGAATTTCAGTGCCAGAAAGGTTAACTATACTTACATTCATATGATTAACACCTTTTCCTTTAAAAACCGGATTAAAATAGCTTGTTTCTGCTAATATTTTATCAAACTGCGCTGACTTGGCAACATCTTCTGTTATTGTTAAGGTACTTGCTTCTGTAACATTTACTTTATACCCTTTCCCCGGTTTTAAATTGCCGATAAAATTTTGCCAACCACCATTATCAACACCATAATCCTCTATAACATTTCCTTCTTCATCAATCACTTTTTTAAGTACACCATCATTTATTAAGTCCTGGAAAACATCCAGACCATCTTGTTCATTCATTGAGGGCCATGAAATTATATTCCAACCAATACTTAGATTTATATCAAATGGCAACTGGGACTTAGTCCCCTGAACCTGGAGGTTAGCATCTGCCAATACATTTATTTGATATCCTTCGGTGTCTACTATATCTCCAATGTTATTTTGCCAACCACCATTATCAACACCATAATCTTCAATAACCTGACCACTTTGATTGATAACTTTTACTAGTTTACCTTCATCAATTAAGGGTTGTAAAATATTTTTTAGGTTTATATCATCAGGCATAACCGGCAATGAAAATAAATTCCATCCAGTAGTAAAACTTAAATCAATACTACCACTAAGAATTAGTTCTATTTCTCTACTTGATAAAGTTAAACCTGACACCAACGAATTAGTTACTTCGCAGTGATAAATGCCTTCGTCCTCCTGAGCAATAACCGGGATGTCAAGTGTTGCTGTAGTTTGAGTTCCCAGAATTGAACCGTCTTTATACCATTGATAACTGTTTTGAGTGCCACCTGTGTTCAAAGTGTAACTATAAGAATCTCCAATTGCCTTTATTACATTTTGCTTATCACCAATGCTATCCTGAGGATTATAAAATAGGCTAATTGCAGGTTTTAAATCCATATTAGGCTCTAAGTCTGCAAAAGTTAATTTATTATTGTCAACCCGCAGTTCCAACAAACTGTTGGGTACAGTTAAATCAGGAATTGATGTCAATTGGTTAGAGTTCAGATACAACCATCTCAAACTTGTCATTACAGATAAATCAGCAGGGATTGTACCGGAGAATTGATTTTGGTTTAAATAGAGTAACTGAAGATTTGATAAATTCCAGATTTCGACCGGAATATCTCCTTCGAATAAATTATCGCTCAAATTCAACCATGAAAGTCCTGTTAGTAATCCTAATTCAGTTGGAACTAAATTAAGTTCGTTTCCATCCAGATAAAGCAATTCCAAACTTAACAAGCTCCCCAATTCAGAAGGAATTGCACCGGTTAACTGGTTTTGCCCCAGGTTTAACCAGCGAAGGGTGGTCAATAGTCCTAATTCAGTTGGAATTGTATTTACCAACTGGTTCCCGTTTAAGTATAACTGTTCAAGCTCAGAAAGGCCTCCCAATTGCGTTGGAATATTTCCGTCCAAAAGGTTCTCTCCTAAATTTAACCATTTAAGATTTGATAAACTTCCTAATTCTGTTGGTATATTTCCGCTTAATTGATTTTTAGATAATTGTAAATATTCAAGTTGGGACAATAAACCCAGTTCTGTTGGAATTGCTCCACTTAATTGATTATCTCTTAAGTTTAGCCATCTGAGATTTGACAGTAATCCCAATGAACTTGGAATATTTCCTGTTAACTGATTTCCTGATAAATATAATTGTTGTAAAACTGCCAGATTCCCTAATTCAACGGGAATACTTCCTGAAATATTATTGGTATCCAATTTTAAAAATTCAAGAAATGTTAACTGTCCAAGACTGGAAGGAATTGTACCATCAAGATTGTTTTTATCCAACTCAATCTCAATTATCTCGTCTCCCAAAACAGTAATTCCATACCAGGTACTTACAGGCTCAGCGCTTCCCCAATTAGTATTGTTGGTCCAACTATCTCCATTTGTTGAAGTATATAGATCCAGCAATATTGCTTTGTCATCCTCAGATACCTGCGCAAACAATTGATTGCTTGCAAAAAGAAAAAGTACATTCACTAATAAAAGTGAAATCATTTTTGAAAAAGATACACGTGTTTTCATATTGTCAGATTTAATTTATAATCATTAAAACTTTCAGATATAATTATCATGAAATTATTTTGCAGGCTTGAAAGAAAATGTAAATCAATAATCCTAAAAAATCATCTTTTACAAGCTTAACAGGCAATACATAATGAACAAAAATTTTCAGAAATTTAAAAACCTTCCGTATTCATGTTAATCATTTCTAAAAAAGCGTATAAAAAATTAACAATTAACATGCCACACCCCCTAAAAACCTAACATACAGAATATTACACGCTGCAGCAAGTTTTATTCGCAGTACTATTTTGGGACAAATACTCTCATTTTCTATCTAATATCAATTATTTTGCGATGATATAGTGAACCGTTTATATTTATCCGAACATAGAAAATATCAAATGAATCAGTCCCATTTTCAACATTACCATCCCATTTAAAAAAATGTTGACCCGATGCGAGGTTGGCATTATCTGTAATAACTTCAACCAGTTGCCCCAGTTGATTAAGAATATCAATTTGTACATTGGATGCTGTTCGAACTCCAATTACAATATTTATTTCATCTCTAAAAGGATTTGGGTAACAATTCAAAGTTACATTTTCCATTGTTTGTAAGTCGTCCGCTTTTGTAGCAAAATCAATTTTTGCAAACAAAGAACTACCTTTTTCAAATATTAATTTACTATTATTCAAAGGAGAAATCAAAGCCTTGTATTCTTTACTATTTTTATAGACCCTGATTTCAATATTATTGCCATTGGAGAATCCATTATCTATTTCAACTCCATCAGCAGCAGAAACAGGAATACTTATATTAGAAAATTGATTATTAACCAATAAAACTTGATTTAAAATTCGAGTTGAACCTACACAAATATTACCATCAAAAACTCCTATTTCATCACCTGCTTCAATTCCGGAACCTTTTATATCTATTAAATTAATGGACATATGATCTGTCCCATTCCCTTTATATGCAGGCACGAAATATTTTGATTCAGCCCATCCCTGAACAATTACATCGGATTTCGCATAACTTTCAGACAAAGTTAGAACACATTCAGAGGTTACATTAATTTTATAGCCCTCTCCCGGTTTAAAATTCCCAATATAATTTAGCCAACCACCATTTTCTATTCCATAATCCTCTATAACTTGACCAGATTCATTCAACACTTTTATTAATTTTCCTTCATCAATAAGTGGTTGCACCACGTCTATTCCATTTTGTTCTTCGCTGGTTGGCCATGAAATTATATTCCAACCTGTACTCAAAGGAACTGAAAATGGCATGTTTACTGTATAACCTTCAATTTCAAGAATACTTTCTCCGATTACATTGATATTATACCCCTCTTCTTTTTTCAAATTTCCAATATTATTTTGCCATCCCCCATTTTCACTTCCGTAATCTTCGATAACCTTGCCGGCTTCATCAATTACTTTGTTTAATAACCCAGCATCAATAAGTGGTTGCATAATATTTAACATATTTGAATCATTTGGCAACACTCTTGATGAAATTATATTCCACCCCTCTGTTAAACCAATCGTTTGATTTTGCCAATCCGGATCAACAAATTCGTGAATTCCCATATCAAACTCGGGTCCATGCTTTATCGAATTACCAAAATAATCTTGCGAACCCGGATTTATCCCGAATTCACCGTTTAAATCTAATCCTGAATTGATTAGCGGAGAACTTTCTGTAAGTTCATAATCATCAACAGAACTTAAAATTGTTGGATCTGTTAATGTCGAACTTCCTGGATTTTTCAGCAAAGGATTTGCATACATTCCAACTATTTCTCCATTCAACATTTCGTTGTTATTATCCTGCGCCCATGTTTCAAAATCATAAGTAACCGCACCAATCTGAAACAGTCCGTTTAATGAGAACCAACAATTGGCCTGAAAAGTCTCTCCGCTTATTCCGTTGTAAACACTTTTATCTTTTGAAACAAAAATGTTATTTCGAAAATTAAAATTTGAATTATTATTGTCTAAAAATGATAGCGCGGGACCACTTGTGTTATATATAACATTATTATAAAACTCAAACCCCTCAAAGTTACTACCAATAGATGTACCATTCCATACAATTACGCTTCCGGTTCCGGTAACATTTCCATCATTTTCACTAATACAATATCTAATGGTATTATTACCCCAATCTGTAGCATTGGAATATTGGAAAATTCCAAAACCCGCACCATGATTATTATATGATAAACAATATTGAATAGTTGAGTTGGTAGTACCGCCATCCAAATCAAAACCCAAACCATCATATTTACCTGCTGGTGTTTTATTGTCATGTGAGATACAATACTGAATTAACACATTATCAACCTCCGCTACCCAAATACCTCCAGGTCCGTTATTATTAATGTTTTGCATATCCCAGCCATTATTGGAGGCTTTGCAATATTCAATAATCACATCGCTGGCATTATAGGCTAAGATTCCACTTCCGCTATGACTTGTTGTTACTGTTGGATCTCCGGGATTATTATCTGCAACACAATATCCAAAATATGCATTTGTAACTGAAGTTTTATTCTCTCCAATAATACATATCCCATAATAACCGTTTTCGTAGGCATAAATGTTGGTAAACCTGAAATTACTACCAGAGATTGAGACTACCAGTCCAGAATGTTGAAAACCATAAATATCAACACTATCAACGCTGACATCAGTGCAGGATTCTATCAAAACACCATCTCCTTCATTTCCATCATTACGTCCATTTCCCCTAAAATTGAGATTTTTAATTTGTATAAAACTTGACCCATTTGCTTCAAATCCAGTTCCATTCTGCGCATCAATGATTGCTCTTTCCGAACCATATGAATCAAGATAAATGCTATCGGTTAAGGTTCCTGAGTCATTTAAATCAAAAAGTATATTCCCCTGAAAAGTTTCTCCTCCCTGAAAATAAATCCTATCTCCCGGTTCAAAATCAATGCTGTTTATTTTGTCAATAGTCTGCCATGCTTGGTCAGGAGATGTTCCAGCATTACTATCATCACCCAAAGGACTTAAATAATATGTACCCAAACCACCTGATTTAACAATTGTACCTTCTTTCAATAATAAAGACTTTGCCCTTTTTTTTATTAGGGGTTTAACACCTTTTCGATAAGTCAAATTTGCATTTTCTAAATGAATAGATTCATCCTTAAAAATTTTCTTATCTGTTTCATTTTGCGCAGATGAAGGCAAGAATAAAAAAATCTGAAACAGTAGACTTAATAAAGCAAATCTCAGTATAAATCTTTGAAGCTTTAAAAACTTTTTGAAATTACAAGTGTCCATTAATCTGTAAAAATAGGGTAATAAAAAAGTAAAAATAACTTAAATAATTAAAAATCAAACAAATCAAATTTCATATAACGTGATTAAATAACAACTTTATTTGAAACAAAGTTCTAAAATCTTCAGAATAACCTAACTTTTTTCTGTATTACTTAAACCTTCAATCTTTTAAATTATTAGAATCAAACCAACCATATAACAACTATTTGTAATTTACAATTTCCCCATCCTTTAATTCCAAATAATTACTGAAACATTCCGGTATCTCCTCAGGAACATGTGTAACAAAAATCATTGCGCAATTTGAATTGGACGCTATTTCGTTTAACAGATTTTTTAACATTCTTATATGTGAATTATCCAATCCCTGAAAAGGTTCATCAAGAATTAACAGTGGAGGATTTTTCACCAAAGTTCTTAAAATTAACACCACTCGCTGTGCCGAAGTAGAAAGTTCGTCAAAATTTTTATCTGAAATTTTACCGTAACCAAGTTTTTTCAACCACCGTAATGCGACATCGCGTTGATAACCTGTTGATTTTTTATATACACGTTCAATTTCATTAAATCCTGAACAGATCAGATTCACAACATTTTGTTTCCCGGAGACATATTGGTGAAATTCCGGAGAAATAAAACCTATCTTTTTTTTAATATCCCAAATAGATTCGCCACTACCTTTTTGTTTTCCAAACAATCTTATATCGCATCCATATGCTTTTGGATTATCTCCAAAAATCATATTTAGCAAACTTGTTTTACCAGAACCATTTGGTCCCAGAAGCACCCACCTTTCCCCTGCATTGACCTGCCAACTGATTTTATCAAGAATCACTTTATTCCCATATTTAAGCGAAACATTATTCAAATTTATTAATTCGTTAAATTGCGAATCTGCCCATACAAAATTTTCACTACCGAGATTCAATTTTTCTGCAGTTTTTTCTCTAAACTCAGATATGAAACCGGAATGTACCATAATTCCTTCTTTTAAGAAGATAATCTTTTTTACTTCAGCAGGGAAATCATCTAAAGTTAGTCCGGTCATTACGATTGTATGTCCTTCTGATATTAAAGCATTCAGCATTTTTGCCAAAAGCTGACGGGCATTTTTATCGAGACCTGTAAACGCATTGTCAAGCACCATTAAATCAGGATTTGAAGAAAGTGCCTTAAGCAACTCAAGTTTTCTTTGTTCACCATTCGATAAATTTACAATATGATTATTTACAAAATTTTCAAGTCCGAATGTGTTAAGAAGATGTTCTACCAGATCCTGATTTTCAATTTTCCTGATTTCATCCATTACCTTAGGTAATAGGTCTGTGTCAATTTTATTCCATCTTTGCTGTCGATAAACTTCATGCCCGTTAGATAAGGATAAATGAGAATGAAATGGTACAAATATTTTACTCTTAAATTCATCATTACTTATATCTCCTCCAACATTTACAATCCCCAAAATTGCTTTTGCTAAAATTGTTTTACCACTTCCGTTTGGACCGATTATTCCTAATCCATCTCCCTTTTGTATTTGAAGATTAATATCTTTTAAAATCAACGACATCCTGATTCTAACATATGCATTTTTCCATATCATTACTCAAAGATAAAATACTGTAAATTTTTTAATAAATGATATTTTTAATTTATGTGCTTTTCAAAGATAATTTCAGCTTAGTATTTTAAATCATGTAATGAATCAATTCCAAAATCATTATTTTAGGCGATTAAATTTTACAAATATGATAAATAGATTCCTGCTTTCTGTATTTGCGATTTTAATTTCTTTCAATATTTTTTCAAACAACAAAGTCGATTCTCTTTATATGAGTCAAAATTTTGACAAAAGCGAATATTTTATTGAAATGCGGGATGGAATTCAATTATACACGCTGGTATATACTCCAACAGACAATTCCATGAAATACCCAATTCTCCTAAACCGAACTTGTTATAATGCCTCAAAATTCGACAATTTTAAAATTCACGGCTATCCTTCAGATTATTTGGTTAGGGACAAATATATCCTGGTTTATCAGGATGTTCGGGGAAGGTATATGAGTGAAGGTACATTTGATAACATGCGCCCAAATATTCCCGGGAATGATATAAATAACAAAAAAGATATTGATGAAAGTTCTGATACATGGGACACAATAGAGTGGCTTGTGAAAAACATTAAAAACAACAATGGGAAAGTTGGAATGTATGGAATTTCCTACCCCGGATTTTATGCAGCAGCAGCAATTCCTGATGCCCACCCTGCATTAAAAGCTTCTTCGCCACAGGCCCCAATTGCCGACTTCTTTTTCGATGATTTTCATCATATGGGAGCATTTTTGCAAAGTTATACCGGGGCTATGCCAATTTTTGGGCATCAAAAAAATAAGCAAACAAAAAAGGCATGGTATCGCGATAAATTTATGAGAATATATAGCGAAGATATTTCAGATGGATATAATTGGCATTTACAAAAAGGTCCGTTAAAAAACATCACAAAGGATTATTTGCACGATAATTTTTTCTGGCAACAAATTGTTGAACATCCAAACTATGATGAATTTTGGCAAAAAAGAAATTTACTTCCTCATCTGAAAGATGTAAAACATGCTGTTTTAACTGTTGGCGGCTGGTTTGATGCTGAAGATCTATATGGTCCTTTAAATATCTATAAAACCATTGAAGCAAACAGTACAAAGGCAAACAATACAATCGTTATGGGTCCCTGGTCTCATGGGGCATGGGCCCGTGAAAGGGGAAAAACCACGCACAATCATGTTTATTTTGGTGATAGTATATCCAGTTTCTTTCAACGAGAAATTGAGCGTAATTTCTTCGCACATTATTTAAAAGATAAAGAAATTGAAGAAATTCCGGAAGCTTATATGTACGACACCGGGGCAAAAAAATGGAAAATTTTTGATACCTGGCCACCCAAAGATATTCCGCCGGTAAAACTATATTTTGGTGAAAACGAAAAACTTTCCATAGATAAACCAACTCCAAAAAACCAGAAATTTGAATACAATAGCGATCCGGCAAAACCTGTTCCTTACCGTTCTGAAATAGAAAGAGTAACTTTTACTCCACGGCTTTTTATGACCGATGATCAAAGACACGCTTCCCGCAGGCCTGATGTAATAACATTTAAAACCGAACCTTTAAAAAAAGATATTGTATTGGCAGGTGAAATTATGGCTAAACTTAAAGTGTCAATGACTGGAACAGATGCCGATTTTATTGTAAAACTCATTGATGTTTATCCCGATGATCATAAAAACTATGACCATAATCCGAAACATATTGTTATGTCTGGCTACCAGCAACTGGTGCGTTCCGAGGTTTTCAGAGGTAGGTTTAGAAACAGTTTTGAAAAACCCGAACCTTTTGTTCCCAATGAAATTTCAGATGTTGAGTTTCCGCTTCAGGATATTCTACACACCTTCAAAAAAGGTCATCGAATTATGATTCAGATTCACAGTACCTGGTTTCCCTATATCGATAGAAATCCTCAGAAATATGTCGATAATATTTATAAGGCAGATGAACAGGATTTTATCAAATCGAAAATTAGTATATACGGGTCTTCAGTTGTTGAAGTTGGAAAAAAAGTTACATTCGATATTATTTCAAACTATAATCGCTGAATTCGAAATACAGACATAAAATTCTGAAACTTATTTTAAGTTGATTTTGTTAACTTAGAAATTTTGAAAACTAAATTACCAATTATGAAATCCATCTTTCTTGCCTTAATTGTGGCCATTTTGATCCTTCCTGCTTCAGCACAAAAAAACAAAAATGAAAATTCTGCAGAGGTAGATTCAGTCTATTTAAAAAGTTTAACATGGAGAAACATTGGACCTTTTCGTGGGGGAAGAAGCTGTGCGGTTACCGGCGTTGAGAATAAACCAAATCTTTATTATTTTGGTTCAACAGGAGGTGGAATTTGGAAAACTACCGACGCGGGAAATACCTGGGAGAATATTTCTGATAAATATTTTGGAGGGAGTATAGGTGCAATTTCGGTCAGCAAAAGTGATAATAATGTAATTTATGTTGGCCAGGGCGAAAAAACTATTCGTGGTAATGTAAGTAGCGGTTTTGGTGTATGGAAAACAGTTGACGGGGGAAGAACATGGGAACATGCCGGATTGGAAAACACGCGCCTGATTAGCAGAATAAGAATTCATCCTAAAAATTCGGATATTGTTTTTGTGGCTGCAATGGGCGATTTGTTCAAAGACAGTGAAGATCGTGGAGTTTATAAATCGACAGACGGAGGTAAAAGCTGGAAAAAAGTATTATTTGCTAATGCCGGAAGCGGAGCAAGCGATTTAATTTTTGATCCTGCCAATCCAAGGATCATGTATGCCAGTACCTGGACTTTTAGACGTACACCTTATTCTTTAAGCAGTGGTGGCGAAGGAAGTAAACTTTGGAAAAGTACGGATAACGGCGAAACATGGGAAGAAATAAGCAAAAATCCGGGATTCCCCAAAGGATTATTGGGTGTTATTGGGGTAACCGTTTCACCTGCAAACCCTGACCGCGTTTGGGCAATCGTTGAAAATGAACCGGATGGAGGAGTGTACAGAAGTGATGATGCGGGTGCCACCTGGAAAAAAATGAACAATGACCGAAATCTTCGTCAACGTGCATGGTACTATTCAAGAATTTATGCCGATACAAAAGATGCAAAAAAAGTTTACGTTTTGAACGTCGCCTATCATACAAGTATAGATGGAGGAAAGAATTTTGACAGAAGAGTTGCACCTCATGGAGATCACCATGATCTATGGATTGCACCTGAAGATCCGGACCGAATGATTATTGGTGATGATGGAGGTGCACAAATTACATTTGACGGGGGTAAAAACTGGACCACTTATTATAACCAGCCAACCGCTCAATTCTACAGGGTCACAACAGATGATCATTTCCCTTTCAGAATTTACGGAGCGCAGCAAGATAATTCTTCAGTGAGAATTAAACACAGAAGCGATGACAGATACATCACAGAAAAAGACTGGGAAGTTACTGCCGGTGGAGAAGCCGGGCATCATGCCATTTACCCAAAAGACAATGATATTATTTTAGGAGGCGAGTACGGTGGTTTTATGAGCCGGATTAATCATCACACAGAACAACAACAAGTCACCAATGTTTGGCCAAATAATCCGCTCGGGCACGGTGTTGAAGATATGAAATATCGTTTTCAGTGGAATTACCCGCTGTTTTTTAGCAAGCACAATCCTGAAAAACTTTATGCATTTAGCAACCATGTTCACGTAAGCACTGATTTGGGTGTTACATGGGAAACCATTAGTCCGGATTTAACAACAAACGATACGACTAAACAAGGCCCCAGTGGCGGACCTATAACAAAAGATAATACAGCAGTTGAATACTATTGTACCATTTTTGCGGCAGCTGAAGCCACAGAAAACGGGAATATTTTATGGGTTGGCAGCGATGATGGCCTACTTCATATAACAAAAGATGGTGGAGATAACTGGGAAAATATTACCCCAAAATCAATCCCTGAATTTACCCAGATTAATTGTATTGAAGCTGATCCATTTAACGAAGGTGGTCTTTTCGTAGCGGCTACCCGGTACAAATGGGGAGACTATGAACCCTACATGTACTACACCTCCGATTATGGAAAAAGCTGGTCGAGGATAGATTCAGGTATTGACAGACTTCATTTTACACGTGCAATCAGAGCTGTTACTGAGAAAGAAGGATTACTCTTTGCAGGAACTGAATATGGTTTGTATATGTCGTTAAATAATGGTAAAAGCTGGCAACTTTTCCAAAATAATTTACCCGAAGTGCCAATTACAGATCTTGCCGTAAAAGAACATTCTTTAATTGCAGCAACACAAGGCCGTTCATTCTGGATTCTTGATGATATAACTCCCCTTTACGAAATGGAAAATGTAAAAGATCAGGAACTTTATTTGTTTACTCCAAAACCAACTTACAATTTAGGAGCGGGTTATGGAGGAAAAAACAAAACACAGGGTGAGAATCACCCAAATGGAGCTATCCTTAATTATTACATAGAAAAAGTTGATACTGCTCTTGATTATACCTTACAATTTAAAAATGAAGCGGGTGATGTATTAAAGACTTTCAGCAATAAAGCAAAAGAAAAGGAAAATAATTGGGAGCCAAAAGAGGGTTCAAACCGCTTTATCTGGAACCTGAGAACGGAAGGAGTAGATAAAATTGATGGAATGATTTTGTGGTTCTCAATTTCGAACGGGCCTTATGTATTACCGGGCAATTACACAGTAAGCTTACAAAGTGGAGAAATTAAACAGGAAGTACCTTTAACAATTCTTCAGGATCCAAGAAATAATGCCACCATTGAAGACCTGCAAGCTCAATATGATTTTGTCCAAAATGGAATTGACAAAATGAATTCAATGAATAAAACCATTCGCGAAATAAGAAAAGTCAATGGTCAGCTTACAGATTTAAAATCAAAAACGGATAACAAAGAAATTATTTCAGAGATTGACAGTTTGATGAAAAAAGGTAACGAAATTGAAAAGGCACTGTATCAGACTAAAAATAAAAGTCCTCAAGATCCATTAAACTACCCCATCCGACTGAATAATAAATACGGACATGTTATAGCTCTTGCAAGCATTGGATTTAACCGACCAACAGTTTCTATGTATGAAGTTGAAAAAGAATTGGGAGAATTGATTGATAAAGAACTAGAGCATTGGGAAGAAACAAAAACCAATTTAACTTCACTTGACAAAAAAATAAGAGATGCCAATGTTCCATTTATAAAATGGTAATTACCAGCTTAAAATATAAACATCCAGATTCTGTTTAATCATTAAAAATCTTGCGATATGACTAAAAAAATCAATAAAATAGAAAGACGAGAGTTTATAAAAACCAGTTCAAAATATTTTGCCGCAACCATGTTTTTCGGTGCTGCTGGATCAAATGTATTTGGAGGAAATAGTTCAGTAAAATCAATTCCTTCAGTTACATTAAATAATGGGATTGAAATGCCCATGCTTGGCTTTGGGACACTTTACCTAACTGATGAACTTGGTGTGCGATGTGTTTCTGATGCAATTTCATTAGGTTATCGATTAATAGATACTGCAACAATTTATGGCAATGAAGAATCGGTTGGAAAAGGAATTAAACAAAGTGGAATTGACAGAAAAGAACTTTTTGTTACTTCAAAACTTTGGGTCGATGATTCTGGATACGAGGGCACAAAAAAAGCTTTTCAAACTTCTTTGAATAAATTGGGACTCGATTACCTTGATCTTTATTTAATCCACAGGCCAAGAGGCGATGTAAAAGGTACATGGAAAGCCATGGAAGAATTGTATAAGGAAGGTAAAATCAAAGCGATTGGCGTAAGTAATTTCGAGGATGAGCATCTGGAAGATTTAACTTCCGGTTTTAAAACAGTACCTGCTGTTAATCAAATTGAAACGCACTCCTTTTTTCAACAGGAAAAAGCTAGAAAATCTTTGATCAATTACGGAATTCAAATGGAGGCCTGGTCGCCTTTTGCGCAAGGAAGAAACGAACATTTTACAAACAAAGTTCTTGCTGAAATTGGTAAAAAGTATAATAAAACCAATGCACAGGTGAGTTTAAGGTGGCATTTTCAAAGAGGCATTGTTGCCATCCCAAGATCATCACAAAAAGCTCACATGAAAGAAAACCTTGAAATTTTTGATTTTGAATTGAATAAATCTGAAATGCTTACCATCGCGAATTTGGATTTAAATAAAACGCAATTCCCTGAGTGGAGCTAAACAATTTGTGTCGACATTGTTTTTATATTCTAACAAAACATAAGCTTCACAAAGGATGCCTTTAAAAATTATCATCTACAATATTATTGTACTTATTGTATTGATAGTTAATTCATGTACTGTAAGCTGGAACAAAGCAATTCGGTACGGTGACATAAAACAGGAAGAATTTTACGAAACCCTGGACATCGAAATCAAAAATAATTTGGTTTTTGTCCCTGTTCAAATCAATGGTATTACATACCGCTTTTTATTCGATACGGGAGCTATGTTTAGTATTTCCAAAGAAATTCAGGAAGAGCTGAAATTCAAAGTTGTGAGTAAAGGGAATTTGGTTGATTCGGATAAAAACAGGTCTAAGGTAAGTTATGTTCGGGTAGATGATTTACAAATCGGAAAAATCAACTTTGAAAATCAAACAGCCTTTGTAGCCAACTTTAAAGCGAATCCCATTTTAGAATGCATGGAAATTGATGGAATTGTTGGCTCAAATCTAATGCGACATTGCATTTGGACTGTCGACCAGCAAAACCAAAAACTATCTTTTGGCACCTATTTAAAACCGGAGTATATAAAGGATGCTGAACAAGTTCCATTCAAAACTGACAATCAATACGATATTCTTTTGAACATTGAAATTGGAAAAGCTACGCTTAAAAACATAAAATTAGATTACGGTTCGAACGGGCCACTAAGCATATCGAAAAGTAATTGGGATGTTCTGAAGGAAAATGATATTATTCAGAATTCGATAGTAGAAAGAGGAATTAAAAACTCAGGAATATTTGGGAAACCAGTTAAAATAAGTAGAGAAACTACTTTTACCGATTCACTAAAAATGAATGATTTTTATATCGAGAATGTTCAAATCAGAACAGGCACTTCCAGGTTGTTTGGCAATAAAATTTTATCAAAATATACGGTTTCTATCGATTATAAAAACAAAAAATTGTTCTTTCAAAAAAACGATTCTATTTCTACTACGAATTGGACTTACGGTTTTAAAGTAGGATATAATTCATCGAAAGGTATAGTTATAAATTCTGTAACAGAGAATTCAAAAGCTTTTGAAGAAGGTATTCTGACCAACATGAAAGTTGCAAAAATTGACTCTCTGAATTTCGAACTTGGCAATGATTTTTGCGATTATGTTGATTTTATGCAAGATCCTCCGGAAGTTCTTTATATCCAATTAATCGACTCTGTTGGAGAGAAAGTAGATTTTAATATTCAACGAACAGACTTAAAAAAGATTTTCCTGAATTAAAATACACAGGCACGAATGCTATTACTTCTGAAAAAGATACAGGCAGTTCCCTAACACAATCCGGGGTAAAAGATTAAGTAACACCAGACGAAAATTAGCGGATAAACAAAACAAATCAAAAAGTTGTTGTTCTGGATATCAAATCTAATTAACAATAAAATGAAGACAATTTTTCTGATTCTTTTTTCTCTGGTTCTTGGTTTCACCGCTCACACCCAAACCAAAAATCCAAATTATGACGAAGCCTTGGCTAAAAAACTGAATGCCGATGATTACGGCATGAAACAGTATGTTTTGGTAATTCTTAAAACCGGTGAAAACACATCCGCTACCGAAGAAGAAACCGCTAAACTTTTCAGAGGACATATGGAAAACATTGGCCAGCTGGTAGAGGAAGGCAAGCTGATTGTTGCAGGTCCAACAGGAAAAAATGAAAGGACGTACCGGGGTATTTTTATATTCGATGTACCAACCATTGAAGAAGCAAAAGAATTGGTTATTACAGATCCTGCAATAAAAGAAAAATTACTGGATGTGGAATATTACGAATGGTATGGTTCAGCTGCACTTTCGGAATATTTGGCTGCATCCGATAAAATCTGGAAAATTCAGCCCTGAATAAACTATCAATATCCCTAAGCAATTTGTTAACAGAACATTCCACTTAAACTTTTCCGGGAAGCAAACCGTTCTATGCTTATACAACTATGAATATTATCAATGAAAAAATTTAGATTGGGATTAGTTTTTACATCCATGTTACTCTTAACAATTTCATGTAAAAACGATGTTGAAGATATTATCGACTGTTTGTTTGAACCTGCTTATATTAGTGTATCCACTTCGGTTGATGAACAAAATGAAAAAATGGTCACTTTCACTGTTGATTATTCAGGTGATTATACCTTAGATACAAATATCACCTGGGATTTTGGTGACGGAAACGTAAAAACACACAACGGTACAAGCATTACACATACTTATTCAGCTTCAGGCGGTTATAAGGTGATCTCAAAAATAACGCTCAGAAACGGAGATGCGTATTGTACTTTTGATCATAGCACAAATGTGTCAGTTAAGTAAAACCCGTAAACAAAATTATTTTTAAGTACCGGAAACAGTTTCCGGTATTTTTTTGGAAATATTAATTCTTTAAAAAAACTAAATACCTGTAATCACAATTAAAGATTGCTATTGTTGTGCAGGAGTTAACATGAAAATAAAAATTCTTAAAAACAAAAATTCAAACCCTATTTTGTATATTTAGTTATTAAATCAAACATTATGAACACAGTCAGGAATGTTGTATTTTTAATTTTTCTTTTTCTGTATGGTACTACAATACACGCTCAAACAGACAGTCTTTCCACTGAAACAGATTCAATATCAAAGAACGATTCAATACAAGAAGCAATTCTAAACAGTTTTAATCAAAAAATTTTAGAAAACGAAAAACAACGTATTGCAGACTCCACCAAGAAAGCTGATTTGGAAGCTCAACTTAAGTCATTAAAAACAACTGATAATCTGCAAAAAGAAGAGCTGCTCAGACAATTAAGTGATATTGAAGAAAAAGAACAAAAAAGAATTGCAGAACAAAAAGCCAGAATTGAAATACTAAGGTCTGCCGCAAAAGGATTTCCGGTTATCGGGGTTCTGGAAGACACTCTTTTTCTTGTAGGAACCAGAATTGGAGCATCTACCCCAAAAGAACGTGCTGAAAGAATAACTTCAAAAATTGAAGAATTGTATGAGAATGAAAATTTCAATCCTGATTCACTTATTGTAACAAAATCAGATATAACATTTGATATAATCTATGGTGAAACCATAGTGATGGGAATTTCTGAAATAGATGCTTTATGGTATGACAAAAGTATGGAAGAAGTTGCCGTTGAGTTCAGGAAAACCATTGCCGATTCAGTAGTAAAAGCACAAAAAGATAACAGTTTTATTAAATGGCTGATTCGTATCGGACTGGTAATTCTGGTTCTTGTTGTGGCAAGATTGATCGTTTGGCTGATTGCAAAAGGATATACCCGGGCTTTAAAATTTGTACATACTAATAAAGAAAAATGGCTAAGAGATTTTTCATACCGCGATTATACTTTTATAACAAAAGTGCAGGAGTTACAAATCGTACTGTTCCTGTTAAAAGTTTTTAAATGGTTTATTTATGCTGTTCTGCTTTATGTAATACTTCCAATATTATTCAGCATTTTTCCATTTTCACGTGATTGGGCAAGTAGCCTGTTTCATTTGGTTTGGTCACCATTGAAAAATGTTTTTATAAGTATCTGGGATTTTCTTCCCAATATGTTTAGTATACTGGTAATCATTTTTGTAATGAGATATGTAGTAAGATTTGTACGTTACATATTTGCCGAAATAAAAGCAGAAAAACTGGTATTGTCAGGCTTTCACAAAGACTGGGCCATGCCCACTTTTAGTATTGTTCGCTTTTTGTTATATGCGTTTATGATAGTACTGATATTTCCATTACTTCCTGGTTCCGACTCCCCGATTTTTAAAGGAGTGTCTGTTTTTATTGGAATATTATTTTCATTAGGTTCATCAACTGCTATTGCCAATATGGTTGCTGGATTAGTTATTACCTATATGCGGCCATTCCAAATTGGTGATAGAATTAAGATTGCGGATGTAACCGGTGATGTAATTGAAAAATCACTTTTGGTTACCCGAATTAAAACTTTGAAGAATGAAATTATAACCATTCCCAACGCTTCTGTACTTTCGGGCAATACTACAAATTTTACAAGCCAAACTGAAGAAGATGGACAGGGTTTAATTATTTACACTTCGGTTACCATAGGTTACGATGTACCATGGAAAAAAATGTACGAAACATTGTTGGAAGCAGCTGATAGAACAGATATGGTTTTAAAAGATCCGAAACCTTTTGTTTTACAAACCAGTCTCGAGGATTTTTATGTGTCTTATCAGCTTAATGCTTACACAAGAGAAGCCAGCAAACAGGCAATTATTTATTCAAAGCTACACGAAAACATACAGGATTGTTGTAATGAAGCGGGAATTGAAATTCTATCACCACATTACCGTGCAGCCCGTGACGGAAATATGACAACCATTCCCGCCAGCTACTTGCCAAAAGATTATAAAGTGCCGGGATTTCATGTAAAAGTTGAAAGTAAAAAAGAAAAATAATTGTATGTTTTCAATTTATAAACCTTAGCAAATGCAGGAATTTATTGAGAAATATTTATTCGATCCCACAATCGGAAAACTGGTAACCATATTTCTGGGAGTTGGAATTATATGGATTATTGTGAAAGCTATCCAAAGAAAAGTTTTGGGAAGAATTAAGGATAATGACAATCGATACAAAGCCAAAAAATTTGGTGGTTTTATCGGATTTATCCTTACAGTATTACTGATTACCATTGTTTACAGTGATAAACTAGGCGGACTTACGGTTGCTTTTGGAGTAGCTGGCGCCGGAATAGCTTTTGCACTGCAGGAAGTTATAGCATCTTTTGCTGGCTGGTTAGCCATCATGTTTGGAAACTTTTACAAATCAGGCGACCGGGTAGAACTGGGAGGCATAAAAGGAGACGTAATGGATATTGGTGTGTTAAGAACCACCATTATGGAAACAGGAAATTGGGTGGATGGCGATTTGTATAACGGCAGGATAGTTCTGGTAGCCAACAGCTTTGTTTTTAAAGAACCTGTATATAATTATTCCGGTGATTTTCCATTTCTGTGGGATGAAATAAAAATCCCGGTTCAGTTTGGCAGTGATTATCAGAAAGCCAATGAAATGTTACTTCAAATTGGAAATGAAGTTGCCGGGAGTATATCAGATGAGTCTATCAAAAAGTGGAAAATACTTCAGAATATTTATCGTTTGGAAGATGCACAAACCAAACCCATGGTCTCCCTAATTGCAAATGATAACTGGGTTGAGTTTACATTACGTTACATTGTTGATTACAAACGCCGTAGAACAACAAAAACCGATCTTTTTACCCGAATTTTAAAAGCCGTTGAAGCATCAGAGGGAAAAATAAAACTTGCCTCAGCTACATTCCACCTGGTTGAAGCCCCGGAATTCAAAATAAATATTAAAGACAACTAAAAGATTTCCTGAAGCTGTTTCTTTATTTTCCAGGGTTTTGTATTTTCAGCAAACTGTTTTATCCTTATACCTGAATTTTAAATAATCAATTATTCAAAATAAAAATCAATGTTTACAAAAGAAACCTATATCAACCGAAGAAACCTGTTGAAAAGCAAATTTAAAAATGGCTTGATCCTTTTTATGGGTAACGATGAATGTGGAATGAATTACGCTGATAATACTTACCACTTCCGCCAGGACAGTACATTTTTGTATTATTTCGGAATAAATACACCCGGGCTTTATGCAGTATTGGATCTGGATACAGGAAACGAAATTATTTTTGGAAATGACCATACTATCGATGATATTGTTTGGATGGGTGACATGCCCTCAGTTTCTTCATTGGCTGAAAAATGTGGTATTTCAAAAACCGCTACTGTCGATAAATTAAAACCGTATCTGAAAAAGTCAAATAATGTACTTTTCCTTCCTCCTTATCGTCCTGAGCATCGAATCAAACTTTTTGAGCTTTTAAAAATTCATCCAAATGAGTTGGATGAAAAAGCGAATTTGAATTTGATAATTGAAGTAGCAAAACAAAGAAATATTAAAAGCGAGGAAGATATTATTGAAATAGAAAAAGCTGTTAATACTACGGTAGTGATGCATCGAACTGCAATGCAATATGCTAAACCGGGGATGACTGAAGCACAGGTATCGGCAAAAGTTACTGAAATTGCATTGGCTGAAAACGGCCAGTTGAGTTTTCCTGTAATTGCCACAATAAATGGAGAAACCCTGCACAATCATTATCACGGAAATGTAATAAAAGAAGGACAGCTGTTTTTGTTGGATGCAGGTGCTGAGACTGCGTTGGGCTACGCCGGAGATATGAGCAGTACATTTCCGGTAGCAAAAAAATTTACACCCGAACAACGGGATATTTACGAGGTTTGTTTTGAGGCTCACAATGCGGCAATCGAATCTTTAAAACCGGGCGTACATTTTCGCGATGTACATTTAAATACAGCTCGAATAATTTTTGAAGGATTAAAAGACCTTGGGTTTACAAAAGGTAATACAAATGATGCTGTTGCAAACGGCGCCCATGCAATGTTTTTCCCATGTGGATTAGGCCATTTGATGGGGCTTGATGTTCATGATATGGAAAATCTTGGAGAACAGTGGGTGGGGTACAACGGAATGGCAAAAAGTAAACAATTCGGATTAAAATCCTTACGCCTTGGTATGGAACTGGAACCGGGACATGTAATTACTATCGAGCCCGGAATATATTTTATTCCTCAGCTTATCGACCTTTGGCAAAAACAGAAAATAAATACGGAATACCTGAATTTTGATAAAATAAATCAATATCGAAATTTTGGTGGATTAAGAAATGAAGAAGATATTCTGATTACTGAAAACTCGTATAGAATTCTCGGCGAAAAACTTCCAAAAACAATCGATGCTGTTGAGGCACAACGGGAAATCGCATTTTCATAAAAATGAATTATTTTGAAGATAAGACAATTAGAAATCTGGTTGCGAAGGACAAGAATCTGGACAAAGGGGAATATGAAAACTGTATTTTTGAAAATTCCGATTTATCCAATTCCGATTTATCCGAAATAGTATTTTCCGATTGTACTTTTAAAGTTTGTAACCTGAGTTTAGCTACGCTTAAAAAATCAGCTTTCCGAAATGTAAAATTCCGGGACTGTAAAATGCTGGGGCTTCATTTTGAGGAATGCAATCAGTTTGGATTAGAACTTGAATTTGAAAGCTGTATTTTAAATCATACTTCATTTTTTAATATTAAAATCAATAATGCAAATTTTAAAAACTCAACTTTAATTGAAACAGATTTTACCGAATGTATCCTTACAAAATCCATTTTTGAAAATTGCAATTTATCCGGAGCAAAATTTGAAAATACAAATCTTGAGCATTCAGATTTTAGAACTTCGTTCAGTTATAAAATAGATCCGGAGATCAACCTAGTTTCAAAAGCTAAGTTTTCTTTTCCGGGGATTTTGGGATTGTTACATAAGTATGATATTCATATTGAATAAAACATTGACAAATGAGAAAAGCTAACCAGGAAATAAAAGATAATTCGATACTTGAAGAAATACTAAAACAAACTCAAATCTGCCGTATAGCAATGCTAAATAATGGTGAACCTTATATTTTACCATTCAATTACGGGTATCACAAAAACTGTATTTACATTCATTCTGCGCCGGAAGGCAAAAAAATTGAATTACTAAAAAAGAATCCAAAAGTTTGTTTTGAGCTTGAACAGGAATCAAAATTGATAAAAGGCGAAACTGCCTGTAAATGGAGTACCCTGTATCGTTCAATTGTGGGGTATGGATTTATTGAAATCCTTACCGGGTTTGAAGAAAAAATTCAAGGACTCGATATTATCATGAAACAACACGGTGCAAAAGGAAAAATGGAATTTAATAAAAAAGAGGTCGATTTTATAGTAATCCTTAAACTTACCATTACAAGTATGCGAGGCAAACATTCCGGAAACTGGAATAAAATAATGGATTAAATATTTAAATTCAGGAAAGAAAAATCTAAAAAAGCTAAATCCATGAGTGACAATAAAAACAACAATCCTGTTCAGGTTTTTGCCGGAACAAGTTTGCATTCGGGCATGCTTCAAAGTCTGTTAGATGATGCAGGTATAGAATCCTTTTTAAAAGACGATTTAATGGGAACTATCAATCCATGGGTAACAGAAGCAGGAGGAGTTGGTGCCGTTAAGGTTTTGGTTTCAAAAAGAAATGCTGCAAGAGCCATTCAAATTGTAAAGGAGTTTGAAAAAAACCTCAAAAACACTGCTGATTAAATAATTTTGTTTTAAACGTTGAATGAAAATTGATACAAAGGCTAAACAAAGTTCATAAAGCTAAAGTTATTATAGAAAACTTTGTTTATGAAACGAACACGAGTTTTCATTCTTCAAATTCACAAATAAAAAGAATTAAAATTCATTGGGAGTTCCATCGAAATGAGCTTGCGAATTCTATTGAATTCCTTTAAAGTAAACAATAGTATGAAATAAATACAAATGAAATAATCAATTTTAATGAGATAAAACGAGCATGCAAATTGCTTTTTCACACAGGAGGGTGATTAAAAGCGAGTTCCATGAGTTTCCATTGAAAACAAACAATTTTAAACGAATGAAAATTGAAGCAAACTCACCTGAGAATTATATTGAACAAATTCCTGAAGAAAGACAACCGGCGATGAATCGTTTGCGCCAAACCATACTTGAAAACCTGCCGGAAGGTTTTAATGAAGAAATGAGTTATGGAATGATAGGTTATGTAGTTCCTAAAACAATTTATCCTGAAGGTTATCATTGCGACCCGAAACTACCACTTCCATTCATGAATATTGCAAACCAAAAAAACTTTATTGCATTTTACCATTCAGGCATATATGCCGATAAAGAAATACTGGATTGGTTTGTAAAAGAATATCCAAAGCATACCAAACTAAAGCTTGATATGGGTAAAAGCTGTGTCAGGTTTAAAAAACCCGACCAAATTCCATTTGAGCTAATTGGAGAACTTGTAAAAAAAATAAGTGTAAAAGATTGGATTGACACCTATGAAACCAACATAAAAAGATAGCAATGAAAAAAGTAACCGGAATTGGAGGAATATTTTTCAAATGTAAAGATCCTCAAAAAGTTAAAGATTGGTACAGTAAAAACCTTGGATTAAATACCGATGAATATGGAACCAGCTTTGAATGGCGTGAAGGCGAAGATCCAAACAAAATGGGATTTACGCAGTGGAGTCCTTTCCCGGATTCTACTGAATATATTAATCCTTCAAAAAAAGACTTTATGATCAATTACAGGGTTGCCGACATTGAAGCACTTGTTGAAGAATTAAAAAAAGAAGGCGTCAATGTGCTTGATGAAATTGAAAGCTACGACTACGGAAAGTTTGTTCATATAATGGATATTGAAGGAAATAAAATTGAACTTTGGGAACCGGTTGATACAGAATATGATAAGATTGCGGAAGGACGTACCAAATAAAAATTAGCACGGAAATACAAAGCTAAAACTTTATGCATAAAATAATTGTTCTAACCACTCTGACTATTCTATTTACCAGTGGCTTTGGCATTTCCCAAAACTTTCCCGGGATTTTAAAAGGAACCTGGAAACTCGAAAATAAAAATACATTTGAACATTGGGATCTGATAAACCACGAAACACTAAAAGGTATTGTTTACAAAAAAAATAATGAAAATATTGAGATTCAGGAATACCTTGATATCCGGAAAAAAGAAGATAACTTAGTATATACAGCAACAGTTCTGAATCAAAACCAGGGTTTACCTGTAGATTTTAAACTTGCCCAATCTGACAGCATATATTCATTTGAAAACAAAAATCACGACTTCCCAAAATTTATTCGTTATAAATTTGAGTCGAAAAACAGAATGATTGTAACTATCGGTGATGAAAAGAAAAGTTATGAAATGACTTTTCACAAAACTGATTAAAATATAAATTACCGGTTGAAACACATAATTCAAAAATGTTTTTTGTAAAGTCAATTTCATTAAATTTATAAAGTGAAAAAGTTAAAAACTACCAGACGAAAGCGTCAGAAGCAAAAATCGAAACTGGGCATGGCTCCGGGTTCCCTTGTTTTCACCGGAAAACAAAAGATGTCGGAAGTAGATATCTCAGTTTTAAAATATTCTGAAAACGGATGTGATGAAAGTTCTCCAAAAAGTATCGATGAAGTAATCACAATTCTGAATAGCTCTGAAAACGTTACCTGGGTGAATATCGACGGACTGCACGATGAAAAATCGATAGAACAAATCTGTACTTTTCTTGGTGTTCATAAACTAAGTATGGAGGATATTCTGAGTATCGGTCAAAGGCCTAAATTGGAAGAATACAACAATTATTTACAGGCAGCAATAAAACTTCTTTCACTTGATGCTGAAGAAGATACAATTGATTACGAACAAATCTCTTTTATCCTTAAAGGTAATGTACTGGTTTCCTTTCAGGAAAAAACCGGAGATATATTTAGTGGTGTGCGAACACGTATAAAAGAGGCGAAAGGAATGATAAGGAAACGTGGTGCTGATTACCTTTTATACGCCTTACTGGACTCAGTTGTTGATCACTATTTTATTATCATCGAATCTTTTAGTGAAAAACTTGAAGACCTGGAAACTGAACTTCTTGATAATCCTGATCAAAACTCTTTAAACAAACTTCATGCTTTACGTCGGGAAACTCTTTTACTAAGAAGATCGATTTACCCGTTACGGGAAATGGTCAGCAAATTTGAAAAACTTGAAGAGCCAATTTTAAACAGCGATATTAAAGTATTCATCCGCGACCTGTATGACCATACTATAAAAGTTATTGAGAATATTGAAGTTTTAAGGGATATGAGTTCCGGGCTTATAGATCTATACATGAACAGTGCTTCGAACAAAATGAATGAAATAATGAAGGTACTCACCATTATGTCAGCCATTTTTATTCCAATTACTTTTATTGCCGGTTTATATGGAATGAATTTCGTCAACATTCCGGAACTTCAATACAGAAATGGATATTTTATTGTTTTGGGAGTAATGCTTATTGTACTGATTGGAATGCTAATATTTTTGAAACGTAAAAAGTGGATTTAAAACCGGGCTCTAACGGATTCAAATCTTCGATTTAATGGCGGATCGGAATCCGTTAAACCCGATTTGCAAATAAATTAATCTTCATCATTATCCTCTGCAATCAACGGTTCTGAATCAACCGGATCGGCTGGGTT
>ENA-ORCQ01000087-ORCQ01000087.1-marine-metagenome-genome-assembly--contig:-NODE-87-length-68693-cov-73.991605_pt1 | contig 68693 bp, 58 predicted proteins | sample MGYA00237780_ERZ508510 | MGnify/ENA primary metagenome ERZ508510 (study PRJEB26181, sample SAMN06268981) | marine metagenome | isolation source: Tt an E2 anaerobic enrichment on eucalyptus from sediment...
GGCGATGTCTTGGTGCATGGCGCCGAATCGGTCAAGATTCACGGTGAGTACTGGCCGGTGAAAGCAGAGATCCATAACATGGATTCCATGAGTGCTCATGGCGACTATCGGGAAATCCTGCACTGGCTGGAGCAAGGTACTCTGAAGCCAGAAAAGGTGTACGTGACTCACGGCGAAGCGGTGGCTAGTGATACCATGCGCAAGCGCATCTCGGAAAAGTTCGGATGGGATGCCGAGGTACCGGATTTGTTCGAAGAGGTAGAGATCTGATGCACTACAGCTCCATACTGCCAGATGTGATCAAAATCGCTGATGAAGCCAGCGAAAAAGTGCTGCATATCTACCAGTCTGATTTCAAGGTGAATTATAAGGAAGATCACTCACCCATCACCGCTGCGGACATCGCCAGCCATGACATCATTGTCAAGGGCCTGCGCCAGATCAGCCGGGACATTCCCATACTCTCGGAAGAGGGCGCGGAGATTCCCTGGGAAGAGCGGAAAAAATGGCGCCGGTTCTGGCTGATCGACCCCATCGATGGCACCAGGGATTTTACCCAGCGCACGGGCGAATTCACCGTTAACATCGCCATGATTGAAGACGGCGAGCCCGTAATGGGCGTGGTCACCGCTCCAGCCCTGAAAGAAGCTTTCTGGGGTATCAAGGGTGAAGGTGCTCACATGCGGGACCGCACCGGCCGGGTGCACCGCATACGGGTGGCAGAACCCAAAGACACGTTGCGGGTGGTCGCCAGCAAAAATCACCTCAACGACGAAACCCGCGCCTTTATCGACACCCTCGGCGCACACGAAACCCTCCAGGCTGGCAGTTCCCTGAAATTCTGCAGAATTGCCGAAGGGCATGCTGATATTTATCCACGAATGGGCCCAACCAGCGAGTGGGATACTGCGGCCGCCCACGCGGTGCTCGTCGCCGCAGGGGGGAAGGTGCAAACGCCGGAGGGCCAGCCCTTGGTTTACGGAAAAGAAAACATACTGAATCCCAATTTCATTGCCGCGGGAAACTGGTATTTCTAACCCATGACCTGGTACGCACTACAACACAAGCCGGCTCAGGGCGACCGGGCGGTCCAGCACCTGCAGAATCAGGACATCGCCTGCTTCTACCCGAAAATCGAGGTGGAGAAGATCAAGGCAGGTAAACGCACCAAAAAGCTGGAGCCACTGTTTCCGGGGTACGTATTTGTGAACCTGGAGCAAACCGACCCGATGTGGGCAAAGCTCCGGTCCACCCGGGGCGTGCTGCGCATTGTCAGCTTTGCCAACCGGCCAGCACCGATTGACGACGAAGTGATCGCCCACATTAAAAGCAGTATGGATAAGGTGGCAGAGCAGGGCGGCATCAAGCCCGGTCAGGCCATAGAGCTGGATGACGGGCCGTTTAAAGGTATTAGCGCAATTTTCCAGGCTTATGATGGTGAAGAGCGGGCAATTGTGCTGATTTCGTTTATGCAGAAGCAGCAGCAAGTAAAGGTGCCTGTTTCCGTTATAAGAGCTTGAATGCAGCCTGACGACGACATGTTGGAAATGTGACCGGATTGTTTGCACTTTCTAATGTTTAACAAATGTTTACTGCCTTAACGCCCTGATTACTGAAGTGTCAGACTTTTTGTCACTTGCGTGTCATACCGCATGCCGTAGAATCGTCACGCTTTTGAAATACTTCATTCATTCCCTGACAAGGAAGCTGTTGGGAACTTCTCTCCCGTTGTAGCCGTTTTATCCTTGTCCGCAGAAAATAACTCTTATGACCTTAAAACACTGGGCCCTGGTTGGTGGGGCGGTAGCGTGCTTGAGCAGCTTTTCACTGCTGGCGGCGCCTTGGCTGGAGCCAGGTGACGCTAGGGCCAGGTTTGCTGTGCAAAAGTTGGCAGATCGTGGCGAAATGAACCGCGGTGTTACCACCTGGCCACTTATGTGGAGTGCCGTACAGAGCTCAAGCGGCTTTGCATCAACTGCGAATGGACCCTCCAGTGCCTTGGCCTCTGCCTATCTCCGATTTGAGATGGAAGAGCAGGCCCGTTCCGGTTTTCGCGGTGAATTCAACCTGAACGCCCAGACCGAAATACCCGGCACTACCGGTTTCGGCTCGAATTCTCTGGCAAAAGCAGGCACCAGCGTAAACCTTCAGTGGCAGGGTGAAGCCTGGGCTTTGGGCCTCAGACCGGCCTATGCGCACGACCCGGATGATGATGAAGAAATCCGGCTAGACGGTTCCTATTTGGCGGGTACGCTTGGCAACTGGGTGTTAGGCGCCGGCGCCATAGACCGTTGGTGGGGGCCTGGGTGGCAATCCAGCCTGATTCTCTCCAACAACGCCCGTCCAATTCCCTCCGTATGGATTAACCGAAAAGATACTCATGCTCCGGAGAGTTCCTGGCTGGGCTGGATTGGCCCCTGGGGCTTTACGGTATTGGCGGGCCAATACGAGAGCGACCGCGCGGTGCCTGATGCCAAACTCATCGGCATGCGTTTTACCTTCCGCCCGATGGATGGTCTGGATATTGGGCTTTCGCGAGCAATCATGTTTGGCGGGGAAGGTCGGCCGGAGGGTGCCTCCACCATCTGGAATGCTCTAATCGGTAAAGACAACGGCCAACTGGAAGAAAACGACCCAGGCAACCAGATTGCCAGCATTGATGCGCGATACGGGTTTGCTGTTGGAGAGCAAACCATGGGCCTCTATGCCCAAATGATGGGGGAGGATGAAGCTGGCGCCTTCCCGGCGCGAAAATCCTGGCTGCTTGGCTCCGATTGGACAACCAGTCTCCTCAATGGTGATCAGCAATGGTTTATAGAATACGCCAATACACTGGCAGATGATTTTCTGGGCGATGCCAGGCCAAACATTACCTACGATCACAGCCGATACAGGACAGGATACCGGCACTTTGGCCGAAACATGGCGAGCAGTTTCGACGGTGATGCCGAAGCGATCACCCTGGGCGGTTACCATTTTATGGACAATGGTAACCATCTCAGCGCCAAGGTGAGTTACGTGGAGCTTAATATAGACGGAGCGAGCCGCGTGGTCATGCCAAACACCAAAGTGTTCTATACCGTACCTGAAGACGCCCAAAAGGTCGCCATAATGGACCTTGGTTATGGTACCCCTCTGTTTGATGGTTGGCTGGATTTAAGTCTCCAGGCAACGGACAAAAAAATCGAATACATAAGCGGCCAAAAAGACCAGTGGTCAGTTGGCGCCAGCTGGACCTATCGTTTCTAAGATAACGGAATATGCTACCCGTGAATTTGAAAAAGCTTCTACTGCCCCTGGCCTTGTTACTCCCTCTAACGACTACGGCCCAGTCTATTTCCCCGGCACAGATCGACCAGTTCAAGCAGTTGCCCAGAGCCCAGCAGGAGGCCTTGGCGGAGCGCTATGGGGTTGATCTCGACAACCTCGGCTCAACCAGTCAAGGCGCCAATCAAAGGCCTCAGCAGGTGAACGTGGTTGAACCAATCAGCAGCATTACAAACCAGGAGCGAGAACAGACGCGGGCAAAACAGCGAGATGATGAAGAACAGGTTCTTGCCCGGAAAAATGGCGGATTAAAGCCCTATGGTTATGACCTGTTCGCCGGAAGCCCCACCACCTTCGCGCCGGTTACCGAGATCCCAGTCCCGACAGACTATACCTTGGGGCCCGGGGATGTATTGCGCGTTCAGCTGTGGGGCAAGGTAAACCAGAACCTGGACCTTCCCATCAGCCGGGATGGCAGTATCAGCTTCCCGGATTCTGGCCCGATGAACCTGGCGGGTTTGAGTTTCGATGATGCGCGGCAGCAAATTCGAAAGCGCATTTCAGAGCAATACATCGGTGTCGAGGTGGCCGTCACCCTGGGCGAACTCCGTAGTATGCGTGTATTTGTTTTGGGTGAATCTCGCAATCCGGGATCCTATACCGTGAGCTCCTTGTCGACCATTACGAACGCTTTGTACGTTTCTGGTGGCGTGAAACAGAACGGCTCCCTGCGTAAGGTACAACACAAACGTAATGGTAGCCTCGTAGGCGTTCTGGACCTTTACGACCTTCTTCTGAACGGTGACAGCAGCGCCGACAACCGACTGCAACCAGGTGATGTTATCTTCATTCCGCCGGTGGGCAAACGAGTCGGCATTGAAGGCGAGGTTTATCGCCCGGCTTTATACGAACTCAATGGTGAAAAGACTCTGGAAGAGCTGGTAAGCATGGCTGGTGGCCTTACTCCCCAAGCCTACCCGCAGCGGGTTAAGATCGAACGAACTAATGCAGACTTCCTGAGAATCATTGCTGAAGCCGACTACACAGGCCCTAAAGGTCGAAATGCTCAAGTTAAGGCTGGCGACAGGGTTAGCATTCCCTCCATTTCTGACATCACCGGCCAGTTCGTCGAAATCAAGGGCGCTGCTACGCGCACTGGGAAGTTTGCATGGATGCCCGGCATGCGAGTGAGCTCTATCATTCGCAACCTGGATGCTGATCTGCTTCCCGTGGCAGATAAACAGTACGCAGCCATTATAAGAACCAACCCTAGAAATGACACCATCTCGGTGCTTAATCTGCGCCTGAGAGAGGCAGTTAGAAACCCCGGCGGTGAACACGACCTGCAGTTGGAAGAACGAGACCGCGTGTTCTTCTTTGCTGATGCCGGAAAGGTAGACATCGAAAAGGTAGATGCCGCTAACACAAATAACTCGGCGAAAAACGACGATGAAGAAAAACCTGAAACCTTCACCCGCGAAAACCTCTTTGCCCCAGTATTGCAGCGACTGAAAGCTCAGGCGAAGCCGGGCGCCCCTCAACAAACCATCCGTATCAGCGGTCCGGTGCGCTACCCAGGCGAGTACCCCATGCCGGCCAGTCACAAGCTTGCAGATGCAGTGTTCGTAGCTGGCGGTCTGAAGGATTCCGCTTCGCTTTACCAGGCCGAGATCGCCCGCTACACCCAGGATGAAAGCGGAATTGGTCAAACGCACATCCTGAATGTGGATCTGGCGGCCGCCATGGCGGGACAAAGCAGTCTAATATTGCAGAGCCGGGACACCATCCTGATCAAATCCATCCCCCAGTTCGCCCAAACCCGAACGATTATACTGAAAGGTGAAGTGCGTTACCCGGGGGAATATACCTTCCGAGAGGGGGAAACCCTTAAGGAAGTAGTGCAGCGGGCTGGCGGTCTGAGCAGCAATGCTTTTCCTGCGGGCGCCATCTTCACCCGTGAAAAACTCCGTCAACTGGAAGCACAACGACTGCGTGAGGCCGAAGAACGCTTGCAAGGAGACCTGTTGGGCGTGCAATTGCAAGGCGACAGTTTTGGTGGCCAGGACGTGGAACGAGTGCAGCAGGTAGAAGACCTGCTGGAAGATGTGCAGAACAGCCGCCCGGTTGGCCGCATGGTAATTGATTTAGCTGCGGTACTAAGCGACGAGAGTTATCAGTCAGTTCGCCTTCAGGATGGCGACCAGCTGATCGTTCCTACCATTCCGCAATCCGTTTCCGTCTTCGGCGAAGTTCAATTCCCTACCAGCCACTTACATCAGCCCGGGCTAACTGTAGACGACTACCTTCAGCGCTCCGGCGGCCCCACCCGTCAGGCCGATGAAAGCCGAGTATACGTAGTGAAAGCGGATGGTTCGGTAATGCTACCCGAACGCAGCCAATGGTTCGGCGGCCGAAGCCAGCAGTTGGAGCCGGGCGACACCATCATCATGCCTATAGACGTAGACCGCCTGAACCAGTTGGAGCTCTGGACTAATGTAAGCCAGATTGTCTATCAAATCGCCTTGGGCGCCGCAGCTGTGGGTAATCTGTAATGAGTCAAGTGCCATTTAACCAAGACGACCGGGCCGACGAGATCAGCCTCCGCGAACTGTTAGTCATCCTATGGCGTGGAAAGTGGATAATCACAGCTTTTGTCATCGTTTTCGCTGGTGTCGGAGTTGCCTACGCCTTACATAAGCCCAATATCTACAAAGCTAGTGTGCTCCTTGCTCCCGCTCAGGATGCGAACAGCGTCGACGGTCTTAGCGGTCAGCTTGGAGGGCTTGCAAGCTTGGCTGGGATTAATCTTGGTGGAGGCAGCTCAAACAACACCGTAATTGCCAAAGAAATCTTGAAATCCCGGGCGTTTCTAACAGATTTTATCCGCCGCCATGACCTGAGCGTGCCGTTAATGGCATCCAAAAACTGGAACATGGCTACGCAAGAATGGTCCATAGATGAAGAAATCTACAACCCTAAGACTGGAGAGTGGCAGAAAGACAAAGATGGTTTAAGCCTCAGGCCTACGAACTGGGATATGGTCGAACGATTCCGCGAACTGCTGACCGTAAGAGACAATAAAGATACGGGCTTGGTTACGGTAGCCATTGCCAGTGAATCACCAGTTGCTGCGAAACAGTGGCTGGAATTATTGATCAAAGATATCAATGAACGCATGCGCGAGCAGGACGTGCAAGATGCAGAGGCCCGCATTGCTTATCTGGAAGGTAAGCTCCGTGAAACCAACATCTCTGGAATGCAGCAGGTATTCTATCAGTTGATCGAAAGCGAGACTCGAACCGTGATGCTGGCTAATGCCCAGCGCGAATACGTGTTTAAAACGGTAGACCCCGCCGTTATTCCCCAGGAAAAAAGCGAACCGAAACGGGCGCTGATCGTCATACTCGCTGTTATGTTAGGTGGAATGCTGGGTGTACTTGGTGTTTTTGTAAGAGCAATTGTTCACAACAGCAGGCAGCCTAACAAGGCGTAACTGAAAAGTGGGGCGGGTTGGCGTAGTATTCGCACCTATTTTCCGGGGCGCACGCTACACATCACAATGCCGCCAAAGCCTGAAGCACAAGGTACGGTGCGGCAGCGTGCCCGACAAACATAATAACGAATGCGGAACTACCTGATGAGTGCTACGCAAAACCAGCGGTACGACGATGAGATTACCTTGATTGACCTCGCAGCCACTCTCGTTAAACGCCGTCGAGTCTTCTACGTGGTCTTGCTCTCATGCATCTTGGTCGGCATTGCTTACGCCTTTGTGACAGAGGACACTTATCAATATACCAGCCTTATTGAGGTTGCGGAAAAAGGGGCGGACGAGTTCTTGGAGCCTCCGGCTACCACCATTGCTACACTGGAGAGTCGTTGGCTACCAGAACAGGAGGTTGCCTATCTGTCTGAAAACGGGGAGAATTTTCCGTTTACCACGAGCTTCGCAAACCCTGAGAATACTGGTCTGATCAGATTGGTTTCCGAATCAACAACTAAATACGCAGAGCATGTGAAAACGGTTCACCGGTACCTTGTAGAGCAAGTTCAGCAGCGGCACAACGCACTTCTCGAGCGTGAGAAGAGAAGCCTTGAAAGCCGTACGCGGTCAATCGATCAATCAATCGATGTGCTTAAAAGGGGCCAGGATTCCGGGCAGGTGCTGGCTGAGGCGTTTGACAGAAAAACCAAGCTTGAAAGTGACCTCCAGGCTTTGAAAGCAGCCGAAACGTTAGTTCTTGCAAGGCAGGGTGCTGAGAAAACCGGGCCGGCGAGAATTTTGATTATTACCCTTGCTACGATTATGGGGCTAATAGGTGGGGTATTTGCGGCATTTTTTGCCGAATTCTTGGCATTAGTTCGGTCACAGGTCGCTGCGTCTAATGAGGCCAACGAGTAACAGTGACGATCCAACTTTTAAATCTCGGCCTGAGGGCTGTGACTCTGGCGGTAAAGTTTGCGTTTATACTAGCGCTTGCTGTGTTTCTGCCGCCTGAAGAGGTTGGGTTGTATGGCCTGATTACGGTGACGGTCTCATATTCGATCTACTTTGTGGGTTTTGAGTTCTATACTTTTAGTACCAGAGACCTTGTCGCCCGTCCTCGTTCCGAGTGGTCACGGTTACTATCGAATCAGCTTGTTTTCTTTGGCCTGATGTATGTGGTTGTGCTACCTGCATTCAGCATTGTGTTTTTTCTGGAAATGCTTCCCTGGAGCGTGATGGCAGCGTTTATTGCCTTGGTCGTTCTGGAGCATCTGTCTACCGAATTGATGCGATTGCTTGTGGCCATAGAAAAGCCATTACTCGCAACCCTAGTCATATTCATCAAACAGGCTCTGTGGGCCCTGTGCTTTGCCATAACGATGTGGCTGGCTCCGGAATTCAGGAACATATCTGACCTGTTGCTCTTCTGGATAGCGGGTTCAGCTCTCAGTATCCTAATTGGTATCGGGCCGCTACTGAAACTTGATTGGAGAGGTGTGCTTACAAAGATTGACTGGCGTTGGATTCGGACCGGAGCAATGGTCGCGATCCCGCTGCTATTGTCGTCAGTGGCTGTTAGATCACTTTTCACGTTTGATCGTTATGCTTTTGAAGCCCTCAACAGTCTGGCTTTACTGGGAGCTTACAGCGTCTACATAGGGGTGGCATCAGCCATGCTCTCGTTTATGGAGTCAGGCGTTTTTGTTTTTTATTATCCAAGAATGATGAAAGCCTACAAAGAACAGAATATGTCAGAGTTCGAGCACGCCTATAGCAAACTCGCAAAGCAATCCGCTATTTGGCTAACGTTTTTGATGGTGGGTGCGGCAATTGCCGGCGTCGTCGTTTTTCCGATGCTGGAAGAGACCATTTACTACGATAATCTGACGCTCTTCTTTGCAATTATCGTCACCATGGCAATCTTCATCGGTGGATATGTGTTCCAGTACGGCCTCTACACAACTACCCGGGACAAAAGCATCATTGTTGCAAATCTCGTTGGACTAGCGGTTGCAGCTATCGCATTGGTTATGATTGCGCCACACACGAGCTATTGGGCAGTAACCATTGCAATGACAATAGGAAGTGGTGTTGCAACGCTCCTTAAATACCGGAAATGGCGTTTAACCCGAAAAGAACTTTTCCTGGCTTGATATCGTAAATTTTAGAAACCTCAGAATTAGATAGGACACGCAATGAAAGAAACAGTATTGGTAACAGGCGCAGATGGATTTATCGGATCTCACCTTACGGAATTGTTGGTCCGAGAAGGCTACAGAGTAAAAGCGCTCTCCCAGTACAATTCTTTCAATTACTGGGGCTGGCTGGAAAATATTGATTGCCTGGATCAAATTGAGGTACTTAACGGCGATGTGCGAGACCCGCATTACTGTAAGCACATCACTAAAGATGTCGACATCGTTTACCATTTGGCGGCATTGATTGCGATCCCATACTCCTATGTGGCTCCGGATAGCTACGTTGATACTAACATCAAGGGCACCCTGAATATTTGCCAGGCTTCGCTGGAAAATGGCGTAAAACGCGTAATTCATACGTCCACCAGCGAAGTATACGGTACTGCTCAATACGTGCCGATTGATGAAAAACACCCGGTGCAGCCCCAGTCTCCTTACAGTGCTTCCAAAATAGCTGCTGACGCCATGGCAATGAGTTTCTATAACGCCTTTGATCTACCGGTTACTGTCGCGCGCCCTTTCAATACCTATGGTCCGAGGCAGTCTGCCCGTGCGGTTATTCCAACCATCATTACCCAGATAGCCGCCGGCCAGAGATCCATCAAACTGGGAGATGTATCACCCACAAGAGACTTTAATTACGTCGAAGATACCTGCCGCGGATTCGTTGCTCTGGCCAACTCCGATAAGACGGTTGGAGAAACGGTCAACATTGCGTCTAACTTCGAGATTTCAGTTGGTGACACGCTTAACCTCATCCGAGACATTATGAAAAGTGATGTTGAGTTTATTACCGATGAACAACGGCTTCGCCCCGGAAAATCAGAAGTGTTCAGGTTGTGGGGAGAGAACGCGAAGATACGGGAATTAACAGGTTTTAATCCTGAGCACTCGATCGAAGACGGTTTGAGAAAGACCGTGTCCTGGTTTACAAACCCTGAGAATCTCAAGCACTACAAAGCTGGAATTTACAATGTCTGACATGTCCCTAAACCGGCTTGTTGAATTTGTAAAAGATCACTACGGTACTAACGAATTCATACCGCTGCACGCGCCAGTGTTTTCAGGGCGTGAAAAGGCGTACGTTGCAGACACCATAGATTCTACCTTCGTCTCCAGCGTGGGCGCTTACGTGGATCAGTTCGAGAAGGAGTTGGCTGGATACACTGGCGCCGGCGCGGCAGTAGCGACGGTGAACGGCACAGCAGCACTCCATGTCAGCCTAAAACTGGCGGGCGTACTTCCCGGCGACCTCGTGATTACCCAGGCGCTGACTTTTGTAGCCACCTGCAACGCGATTCACTATTGCGGGGCAGAACCACTGTTTATTGACGTGGATGAGGCAACGCTTGGGCTTAGTCCGTTAGCCCTTGAAAATTGGCTGAAGAACCATGCGGATCTTGATGCAGAGGGCGTGTGTATTGAGCGAGAATCCAGACGAAGAATAACGGCATGCATGCCCATGCACACATTTGGGCACCCTGCAGACCTCGCCGGCCTTCTGAGGGTTTGCAAATCCTGGAACCTTCGCCTGGTAGAAGATGCTGCGGAATCACTTGGCAGTTTCTACGAGGGCCGCCACACGGGCACCTTTGGGGAGATCGCTGCTGTAAGCTTCAATGGCAACAAAATCATAACCACCGGTGGTGGCGGTATGATCCTTTGCGATGCTGAGGTTGGTAAACGCGCAAAGCACCTAACCACAACCGCAAAAAAACCTCATCCTTATGAGTACGTGCATGATGAGGTTGGGTATAACTATCGACTGCCTAATATCAACGCTGCTCTGGGTGTTGCCCAACTTGAACAGCTCCCGGAGTTTCTTGCGGAGAAGCGGGCGCTGGCAATGCAATACCGGAATCTTCTGAAAGAAACTGAGTTCCAGTTTGTTGATGAGCCGAAAGGCTGCCAAAGTAACTTTTGGTTGAATGCGGTTCTGTGCCCCGATGAACACTCAAGAAATCATCTGCTTGAGGTGACCAACGCGAAAAATGTCATGACCCGGCCGGTCTGGCAGTTAATGTGTGATCTTCCAATGTATGCTCATTGCAGACGAGGCGATCTCCGCACTTCAAGAAACATTGCACAGCGCCTTGTTAATTTACCCAGTGGCGTAAAACCGGTTCAGATATGAAGACAATCGCTGTATTTACCGGAACCCGAGCAGAATACGGCTTACTTTGCCCGTTATTGAGGAAGCTGGCTAATCATTCCGAACTCAAATTGCAGCTTATTGTGAGTGGCATGCATCTCTCACCGCAATTCGGCGAAACATGGCGAACCATAGAGGCCGACGGATTTACCATAGATGCCAAGGTGGAAATGCTTCTCGCTTCCGACACAAGCTGTGGCGTTGCGAAATCCATGGGGCTGGGTGCAATTGGCTTTGCGGACGCGTTAGAACGCCTTAGTCCCGATTGCCTGGTTATTCTAGGTGACCGATACGAGGCTCTGGCAATTGCACAAGTTGCTGCTGTCATGCGTATCCCCATTGCCCACTTACATGGTGGAGAAATCACTGAGGGTGCCTACGATGACTCTATCCGCCATGCAATAACCAAGCTTTCCCACTACCACTTTGTTGCGTCTGATGAGTATCGCCAACGGGTTATCCAGATGGGAGAGGCTCCGGAACACGTGTGGAATGTGGGTGCATTGGGGATCGAAAATATTCGAACGGTGCCCAAAATTCCCCTTACCGAAATCAATGAACAATTTAATCTTCAAATCAGGCAGCCGTATTTTCTGGTGACCTATCACCCGGTGACTGTGGGAGATGAAGACAGCGAAAAGACCTTTGAGAATCTGCTATCGGCACTTGATGAATTTCCCCAACACCAGGTGCTGCTTACATACCCGAACTCAGACAACGGTGGTCACAGATTGATTCAGATGCTTGAACAATATGCCAGCGAACGGTTGGGTAAGGTATTCGCTGTACCATCACTTGGTATGCAGTGTTACCTCAGTGCCGTGAATTGCAGTGACGCGGTTATTGGTAACTCATCCAGCGGTGTCATTGAAGTGCCCTCGCTCGGAACGCCATCAGTCAACGTCGGTGTCCGGCAAAAGGGCCGCCTGGCAGCAGAGTCTGTAATACACGCAGGCACCAGCAAAAAAGAGCTTAAACAGTCGATCGATGATGCTCTATCAGCCGATGCCCGGCGAATATCCAAAACGTGTGAGAATCCGTACGGCACCGGTGAAACGTCAAAGATAATCGTAGAGGTCTTGCGGAGCCTACAGCCGTCTGGACCTAAACAATTCTTCGATTTTCCCCGGTATCAGGAAGGCGAATATTAATGGTTAGAATAATCGCAGAAGCCGGCGTGAATCATAACGGCAACCGCGAAATGGCCTTTGAGTTGGTCAAAGTAGCTGCGGATGCCGGGGCCGACGCCGTCAAGTTTCAAACATTCAACGCTGAGCGACTGGCAGCGCTTACTGCACCCAAGGCGAAGTATCAACAAACCACCACGGATGCGTTTGAAACTCAGTTGGCGATGCTCAAGAAGCTTGAGTTACCAACGGCATGGCATGCCGAACTCCAGCAATATGCAACCGACCTTGGTGTGACCTTTATATCCACAGCCTTTGATTTGCAGAGCTTGGCGTTTCTGCAAACGCTGGATTTACCGTACTACAAAATTCCATCCGGGGAGATCACCAATGGCCCGTTGCTTTTAGCGTTTGCCCAGACCGGTAAAGAGTTGATTATTTCCACCGGCATGGCAACGCTTAGTGAGATTGAGCAGGCTTTGGCAGTAGTGGCATTCGGGTATGCTCATAAGGCGGAACCGGAAAACCTTGACCAGGTGTGGCGTTATTGGAGTGCTCCTGGCGTACAGGCGTCTCTTGGTGGCCGTGTCTCGTTGCTCCATTGCACCTCCCAATACCCCACGCCCATGGAAGAGGTAAATCTGAAAGCAATTGGCACGCTTGCAAACGCTTTCGGTTTGCCCGTTGGTTACTCAGACCACACACAAGGGCTGGTGGTACCAACCGCTGCAGTGGCAATGGGTGCGACGATTATTGAAAAGCATTTCACACTTGACCGCACGTTGCCTGGACCAGACCACAATGCCTCGCTTGAGCCTGGAGAGCTTACCGAATTGGTCAACAACGTGCGCAGTGTTGAGCTTGCCCTGGGCGATGGCATTAAAAAGCCACAGCCGAGTGAGTGGGACACTCGCAAGGCAGCCCGGCAGCAGGTTATTTTCAGCGAGACCGTAGAGGAAGGCGAGATAATCCAACGGAGCGCGTTATCTACTGCGCGTTGTGGGCGGGGTGCTTCGCCCATGACCCTTTGGGACATAGTAGGCAAACCTGCACCACAGGCCTATCAGAAGGGAGACGTCCCGGAGTGAATACGACACCAGTGGCCAGTGTCCACGGGCATAAATGTGTCTTGGTGGGAGCAGGTGGACACGCAAAAGTTGTTCAGGAGCTGGCGTTACTGGGTGGCGCCGAGATCCTCGGAGTTTGCGATCCAAAGTTTTCCACAACAGGCGAGCAGTACTGGAACGGACTTAAAGTTCTTGGAGGCGACGAATTCCTGGACGAAACCAGCCCAGAGTCCGTTCTGCTCCTGAATGGTATTGGCATGATGCCGGGCAACACGATCAGGGAGAAAGCCTATGACCGTTTCGTATCTATGGGCTTTCGTTTTCCTGCACTCGTCCATCCTTTTGCCTGGTGTTCCCCGCTCGCTTCGATTGCCGATGGAGTTCAATTGATGGCGGGTGTTGTCGTTCAGCCAGGCGCAACCATTGGCAAAAACAGCATAGTTAATACCCGCAGCTCGGTTGATCATGACTCTCGAATCGGCGCCCATTGCCATCTGGCACCTGGAGCCACTGTTTGTGGCGACGTGCAGCTTGGCAACAGCACCTTCGTGGGTGCCGGGGCCACGATAGTTCAAGCCGTTAATGTGGCGCCGAATCAGTTTATCAAAGCCGGATCCCTAACACGCAGTGACATTCACTGAGGTCCTGGTAAGTCATTACTCTCTAGAAAACGGATTATCCATACATGAAACAGTGGCAGGACATTCTCATTCAGCCGGATCTACCGCTGGAAGAGGCCATTTCGGTTCTTGACAAAGGCGGGCTGCGAATCGCCCTGATTGTTTCAGATACCGGCAAACTTCTGGGCACACTGACAGATGGCGATATACGCCGCGCGCTTCTGAGGCATGTGAAGCTTGACGCACAGGTCAGAGAGGTAATGTGCGCTTCTCCTCATGTTGCCGAGATCGGTTGGTCCAAGGATAAGATTCTCTCTGTAATGGAAGATCTGGAAATCCTGCAGATTCCGCTTATAGACAGTGATAGTCGCGTGGTGGGTCTGGAAACACTTCATGGCTTGATGGAGCGGCGTACAGTAGAGAACCCGGTATTCCTCATGGCGGGTGGTTTCGGAACGCGGTTAAAGCCATTAACGAACGAGTGCCCTAAGCCACTCCTGAAGGTAGGCGACAAACCCATACTGGAACTGATCCTTGAAAGCCTGGCAAAGGCTGGTTTTTATCGCTTTTTCATATCGACGCATTATCTGCCAGATATGATTCAGGACCATTTTGGGGATGGGTCTCAATGGGGCGTGAATATCGAATACGTTCATGAAGAAGAACCTCTTGGCACCGGTGGCGCTTTGGGCCTATTGCCCAAAGACCAGATTGACCGTCCATTGATCATGATGAACGGTGATTTGTTGACTACCGTGAACTACCGTGGCCTATTGGATTTCCACCTTGAACATAACAGTGTGGCAACCATGTGTGTTCGTGAATATGAGCACAGAGTACCCTATGGAGTGGTACAAACCGATGGTACTTACATACAGAGCATGGAAGAAAAGCCGGTACAGAAATGCTTTATTAACGCCGGGATATACGTTGTCTCGCCAGAGTTGGTCCACGCTGTGAATACTGGTGAACGTATAGATATGCCAAGCCTCCTTGAACAGCAAATCGACCTTGAAAGGAAAGTCGCTATGTTCCCTGTCCACGAATACTGGTTGGATATTGGCAAAATGGATGACTTCAAACGGGCGCAGAAAGAAATCGACCTGCTATGAGTGCGGAAGAGATAAAATGCGCCTTGGTCGTGGGTAGCGGCAGTATAGCCCAACGGCACATCCGGAACTTACGAGGCCGCTTTCCAGATGCTACCGTACTGTGTGTGACCTCCTCTGGTAGAGTAGCGGAGGCAACTGAGGTTGGTGCCTCAGCCATTCTTCCTGATATATCAACAGCATTAAAACACCGACCAGATCTCGCCATTATAGCCTCACCAGCGCCCTATCACCTGAAGAATGCAGACCCGTTACTGGCGGCGGGTGTGCCGGTACTTATCGAGAAGCCTCTATGCTCCGCGCTTTCGGAACTGGAGCAAACAAGTCGTCACCAGTACGATGCGCGCCTTGGTGTTGCTTACAACTTACGTTTTTTGCCCGCCACAAGAACCGTTAAAAAACTGCTTGAAGAGGGAGTTGTAGGGGCGATCAGTACCGCGTTCGCGGAAGTTGGCCAGTACCTCCCGGATTGGCGGCCGAACAGCGATTATCGGAAGGGGGTGTCTGCGCGAAAGGAACTCGGTGGTGGTGCTCTTTTGGAGTTAAGTCATGAGCTTGACTATCTCAATTGGTTCTTCGGCCCCTTTAGCCGTGCATTGGGCGTTATTCGTAACACCGGTGCTCTCGGAATTGATGTGGATGACAATGTAGATGCGATGCTAGAGCAACCGAATGGTTTGCTCGTTCATGTCCATCTGGATTTCCTTCAGCGCCAGACCTGCCGGCGTTTCAAGGCAATAGGTGAACTGGGCACCATTGTATGGGATTTAATGGCCAACGAAGTGTGCGTGATGCATGCGGACGGCGGTAATGAAACCGTCTACAGTGAGCCGAAATACGATCGTAACCAGATGTATGTAGATCAGATGATGAGCTTTATTAAGTTTTCAAAAAATGGGGGAGCGTTTGATTCAAACCTCCAATCCGCAATAGAGGTAATGCACTTGATCGAAGCAATCAGAGCCTCCAATGCGACCCACACTTGGGCAAACGTGGAGAGTGGCCTGTGAGCAGGATATTCGCTTTTGTGTTTGCCCGGGGAGGCTCAAAAGGGTTGCCCGGAAAGAACCTCCTGCCAATTGGCGGAACACCGCTGATTGCGCATTCCATCAACATTGCCAGAGCTATTCCTCAGATCTCCCGCGTATTTGTGTCAACCGAAGACGCAGAAATTAAAAAAGTAGCGCAATACTACGGTGCTGAAGTCATTGACCGGCCAGCTGAGCTGGCTGGTGACAAATCTCCCGAATGGGAAGCCTGGCGGCATGCCATTAGGCACCTTGAAAATGCGGGTGAAGAGTTTGATACGGTTGTAAGTCTTCCGGCAACGAGTCCGTTGAGGTCAGTTGACGATGTAAAAAACGCCATTCGTGCTCTCGATAGCAATACGGATGCAGTAATAACGGTAACGCCCGCGTCGCGAAGCCCTTTTTTCAACATGGTGTCCAGAGAGGCCGATGGGAGCTGTCAAATCCTGTCTGCTTCCGACGGGTACAATCGGCGACAAGACGCTCCTAAGGTTTTCGATATCACAACGGTTGCTTACGTACTCAAAAAAGAATTCATTCTAACGGCTGGAAAGCTGTTCGACGGTCAAGTTAAGTCGGTTGTGGTACCGAAGGAGCGTGCAGTTGATATTGATGACGCCCTGGACTTTGCATTTGCAGAAACCCTCTATCAAAGGAGCCATCAATGATGCTTGAAGGCAAAGTGATTCTTGTGGCCGGAGCTGCAGGCCTTCTAGGCAAGGCTATAGTGACTTCCATTTGTGAACAAGGAGGGCGAGTAATTGCAGCCGATCTTAACAGCGAAGCCATGTCGTCATGGCTACAAGAAAGCGACCTGGGGTCTGACCGGGTTAAGCCTCTCGCGCTGAGTATCTCTGACAGTAAATCAATAAATGCAGCTTTCGAATTAGCCGAGGAGGGCTGGGGCGGTGTTGATGGCGCCGTAAACACGTCTTACCCACGAAGCCAGAGCTATGGAAAGAAGTTCTTTGACGTGAGTTACGATGATTTCTGTGAAAATCTTTCTCTGCATCTTGGTGGTTATTTTCTTTTCATGCAGCAGTGTGCGCACTACGCTAAGAGAAACGGAAAGGTATTTTCATTGGTCAACCTCTCGTCGATCTATGGTGTAATCGCACCTAAGTTCAGTGTGTACGAAGGCACTGGAATGACGATGCCGGTTGAATATGCCGCCATCAAGTCCGGTCTGTTGCATTTAAACCGATACGTAACGGCTGAAATGAAGGGAACGGAGTTTAGAGTGAACTCTGTGAGCCCTGGGGGTATTCATGCGGGGCAGCCAGAGTCGTTTATTGAACGGTACAACGCACAGTGTAGCTTTAAAGGCATGCTCGACCCAACCGACATTACCGGTACTGTAAGCTTTCTTTTATCTGATGATTCCCGCTATATTTTGGGTCAAAACTTTGTCATTGATGACTCTTTTTCAGTATAGATTAAAATGACTATTGTATTTCCGGTTCGGGTTCTTCTGTCTCTGATAGTATATTTAGTATTCGTTAGTATTGTTATTTTGGGTCGAGAGGCAGTGCATCCGGCTTTCGTGGTGGCCTTGGTTTTTATTATCTATTTTTTGCTAGCGCCCACAACACTACTTGACCCTAGAAATATGGTGTTTGCATTCTTTGTTTTGTTTTTTGTTATCCCGGCGAGTGTTGATTATCTGTTTGTAGTCTATGAGCTTGAGTATCGACTCCCATGGGGGAGACCCTGGAATTGGGGCGCCCTTGAGGATGTTACTTATATAGAGGTTGCATCGATTTATACTTATATTATGATTGTTTTTTTCCTCTTTTTGGCAAAAAAGGAGGCGGAATTTAAGTATTTTTTTAGTGTAGCAAAAGGTTCCTTGTTGTTTTTTATGCTAATGACTCTTTGTTCGTTAGCTTTTTTTGTATATAAAACGGGAGGTGTTAGCTCTTGGATTTTTAACTATAAAGAGACTTTTCTATTACAAAGGTCAGGCTTCGGGTTGTTGAACTTCGTTTTTATCATGCTTTCAAATATTTCGGTATTTTTGCTTGGGTTGGTTTTTTATAAAGAGCTAGGGTTGAAGAAGGTTCTTTTGCTATTTTTGGCTGTAGTGTTCATATTTTTTGTTTCATACTTTCAAGGCTTGAAGAGCCGATTTATAATACTTTTTTTAGTTTTTTTATCTCCTTACCTTATTAGCGTTCCTGTAACCGTTAGGTCAATGGTTTTTGGTGCAGTGGTTTTTTTGATGTTAATATTCTTTTTTACATACATAAGAAGCGACGGCTTTTATTCATCGCCCTTGTTGTTTCTTGAGTATACTATGACCTATTTTAACGCATTTCCACTCCACGATCTGATTGTGAAGGAAGGCGTGCTTTCAGTATTTTCTACTAGCCATCAGCTCCTGGCAAAGCCCGCTAGCATATTGGGCTTTGAGCACGACTGGGATTTTGATCTAAGCGTGATGTTGACTAAGGAATATTTTCCCAATGATTGGGAGTCTATGAGTGCAACTCAGCAATGGCCTCTCTTAACTGATATGCGATTTAACTATTTAGGATTTGGGCTTGGGTGGTTTTTTGTCCTAATTTATATTGCATTTTTGTGCTATATTTTTGGTAAGGCTCGGAAAGGTAGTCTCCCTTTTTTGTTTATATTTGTTTTGGAGTTTGTTAGGATTTTTTCTGTAATGCGTGGGGTTTTAATTCCGTGGCAGATATTTATTTATATTCCTGCATATCTATTGTCTTTCGTTGTTGTTAGATATTGCGTTAAAGTTTTTGGTGTAAGGCGTATAGCTAGTGACTAAGTTTCAACTTTTCTTTAAGGCTATTGATAACGAAATTGCTATAGATGCGGACGTCCTTCGTAGAATGCAGGGTGGGCGAATGGGTTTTTTGCCCCTTAGGCCATTTAAGACGCGAGCTCTGTTTGAGTATGGTAATAGGGGTAAATTAGCTTATCGCATTTTTTTGGTTTTTTTCTTTTTGTCTTTTCCATTTTTGGTTTTTTTTCAAGTTTTAATTTCTCTTTTTGGTTCATCTCTTAGGAGGAAAGAGTTCAATTGTCATTCTCTACTATTAAATGCAAATGGAAAATCAGTTTCATTGTTTTTAGGCTGCTCTCACGAACCCGATTTTTTTTCCGTTGATTTTGCCAAGGGTGAGTGTTTTTTGGGTGATAACTGTATTAGTGTGCGGAGGGGTGCAACATTACTTGATGTGATTGGTGCGGGGAAGGATTCATATTTTGCTTTTATGAAATTCCTGTGTCAGGGTCGAAGTTTCGGGAATCTACCACAGTTGTATGTAACCTTTGATTGGTTTTTGAGCTATCGATTTTTGGTTGGTTTTCGGGACTCTTCATGCATTAAAGAAATCTATTTTGCTAATCATTACGATCGGTGGGCCGTAATGTTTGACTGTGTTTTTCAACGAAAAAAGATTGTTTTGATGCAGCATGGGAAATTTCCAGAACAGTTAGAGTTAAAAGGAAAGCTTGCTAACATAGACGAAGTCGTTCTGTTGAACCCCGATAGCAAAAGACATTTGGGGATTTTTGTAGAAAACCCCGAATTATTGAAGATTTCTTTTGTAATGCCGAAATTAGACTTAAGTGTTGTTGATTCTCCGAGCGGAATGACGGTTCTTATCATTGGGCAGCCGCAAAGCGTCGAGCATGAAATAACGCTTATGAAGATTCTAAGCGATAATGCTCCAAACCTTTGTGTTTTGCTCAAACCTCATCCGGTTCATGGTGTCCGCATATATAAGGGAGTTCCGTCCTCTATTGTTCTGGTTGAATCAAATTGTTTTCCAAAAACAGATTTGGCAATTTGTTTTGAGTCGACACTGGGTACTGAATATGAATCAATGGGAATACCAGTAATTTGGTGGGGAAAGATGAAGCCGGTAGAGGTCGCCCAGCGAATCCGAAATTTCTTTGATAAAAAATCCACTTAAATGGGGTTTGAATGTTTTTAAATAAAACGCTTTTGATAACCGGAGGCACTGGTTCCTTCGGGAATGCGGTTCTCAACCGCTTCCTTGATACCGATATTGAAGAAATCAGGATCTTCAGCCGGGATGAGAAAAAACAGGACGACATGCGTAAGCGTTACGCAAATCCCAAACTGAAATTTTATATTGGCGATGTGCGGGACTACAACAGTATTTTGAATGCTACCCGTGGGGTGGATTATATATTCCACGCGGCAGCGCTTAAACAGGTACCTTCGTGTGAATTTCATCCCATGGAGGCAGTGAAAACCAATGTGATCGGCACAGAGAACGTGCTGGAAGCGGCCATCCAGAATGAGGTGAAACGAGTAGTTTGTTTGAGTACAGATAAGGCGGTTTATCCTATTAACGCTATGGGTATTTCCAAGGCCATGATGGAAAAGGTAATGGTGGCCAAGTCCCGAAATGTTGACCCGGATAAAACTGTTATCTGTGGCACTCGGTACGGCAACGTGATGGCCTCTCGCGGTTCGGTGATTCCGCTGTTTGTGGATCAGATTCGTGCAGGTAAATCTCTCACTATTACCGATCCGAACATGACTCGCTTCATGATGACTCTTGCTGATGCTGTAGATCTCGTGCTGTATGCTTTCGAGCACGGTAGGAATGGCGACTTGTTTGTCCAAAAAGCGCCGGCGGCGACCATCGAAACCCTCGCCAAGGCGTTGACTGATATAGTCGGCCAGCCAGCCCACCCGATCAATGTAATCGGTACTCGGCACGGAGAGAAACTGTTCGAAGCACTGTTGAGTCGTGAGGAGATGGCCTGTGCAGAGGATCTTGGTGGGTATTACCGGGTTCCACCGGACTTGCGAGATCTGAATTACGGTAAGTTTGTGGAGCAGGGCGAGGAGAAGATTTCTCACACAGAGGATTATAACTCCCACAATACCGATCGCCTGGATGTCGCAGGTATGCAAGCGTTGCTGCGAAAGCTTGAATTCATTCGTGCCCTGGAACGGGGTGAGTACCTGAACCCGGAGGACTGATTGATGAAAGTACTGGTAACCGGTGCGGACGGCTTCATTGGCAAAAACCTGCAATTGCACCTTGAGGAAAAAAAGGGATTCGAGGTGGTGCCCTTTACACGGGAGCACAATGAACAAGACTTGGCTGGTCTGCTCCGTGGTGTGGATTGGATTGTTCATTTGGCGGGTATCAACCGGCCGCAAGACCCATCCGAGTTTCGTATAGGTAACGCTGGTTTAACCCAAGTCTTGTGTGACGCTGTTGAGGCTACTGGCCGGATTGTTCCGATTATTTACAGTTCATCCATTCAGGCTGAGCGAGACAATGAGTACGGCTCCAGCAAGCGTGAAGCAGAGGATGCGTTGCTGGCTTTGAATAAAGCCAATGGTAACCCAGTTTATATATACCGCCTGCCCAATGTTTTCGGTAAATGGGCGAGACCTAATTATAACTCTGCGGTTGCTACCTTTTGCCATAACATTGCCAGGGATTTGCCGGTACAAATCAATGACCCGGATGCGATGGTCAACCTGGTGTACGTTGACGATGTAATCGCGAGCTTTCTCAGGGTGTTAGAGGGAGAGGCCCAATCAACCCCATTTGTGGGGGTTGAGCCGGTTTACCAGATCACGGTTGGAGAGTTGGCAAGCCAGTTGTACCGTTTCAAAGCCACTCGGGATAATCTGATTACCGAGCGGGTAGGTTCTGGGCTTGTGCGGGCACTCTATTCGACTTACGTGAGTTACCTGCCGCCAGAGAGCTTCACTTACACGGTACCACAGCACGGAGACGAGCGTGGGGTGTTCGTTGAAATGCTGAAAACTCCAGATGCCGGCCAGTTTTCCTTCTTTACCGCCCATCCGGGGGTGACTCGTGGCGGCCACTACCACCATTCAAAAACAGAGAAGTTTTTGGTGATCAAGGGTCAGGCTTGCTTCCGTTTTCGACATATGATTTCCGGGGAGTTCTACGAGTTACATACTTCCGGAGCCCGGCCGGAAATTGTCGAAACTGTGCCGGGCTGGACTCACGACATTACCAACATAGGCGAAGATGAACTGGTATGTATGCTTTGGGCCAACGAAATATTTGACCGGGATAGCCCGGACACTTTCGCGTGCCCCGTGGGTACTGAAGCTTGAAGGATTGTGGAACTGCCATGAAAAAACTCAAAGTAATGACCGTGGTCGGCACCAGGCCGGAGATCATTCGCCTCTCCAGGGTGATGGCCAAACTGGATGAGTATTGCGAACACATTCTGGTACACACGGGCCAGAACTACGATTTTGAACTGAACGAGATTTTCTTTCAGGATCTTGGTATCCGTAAGCCGGATTATTTCCTGAGTGCTGCCGGAGCCAGTGGTGCAGAGACGATAGGTAATGTGATTATCGCGGTTGACAAGGTATTGGCTGAGGTGCAGCCGGAAGCTCTGCTGGTGCTGGGCGATACCAACAGCTGCATGGCGGTGATTCCCGCCAAGCGCCGCAAGATTCCCACTTTCCACATGGAGGCCGGCAATCGCTGCTTCGACATGCGGGTACCGGAAGAGATTAACCGCCGCATTGTGGACCATACCGCTGATATCAATCTCACCTACAGTACCATCGCTCGGGATTACCTACTGCGCGAAGGGTTGCCGGCTGATCGTGTGGTGAAAACCGGTAGCCCGATGTTTGAAGTGTTGAATTGCTTCCGTGAAGGCATTGAAGCGTCTGATGTTTTGGACCGTCTGGGGCTGAAGGAAGGTGAATTCTTTGTGGTAAGTGCCCACCGGGAAGAAAATGTGGATTCTGATAGGAATTTCCTTGCGCTCGTGGATACGCTTAATGCGGTGGCAGAGCAGTACGGCTACCCGGTTATTGTATCCACCCATCCGCGGACCCAGAAACGTGTAGATGCGATAGGTGCGCAATTCCACCAGAATATTCGCCTCCTGAAACCGCTGGGTTTCAAGGATTACAACAAGTTGCAGCTGAGTGCCAAAGCTGTGTTGTCTGATAGCGGTACTATCAGCGAGGAGGCCTCCATCCTAAACTTCCCGGCCCTGAACATTCGTGAAGCTCACGAGCGTCCGGAGGGCATGGAAGAAACCGCTGCCATGATGGTGGGACTTAGTACTGAACGCGTGTTGCAGGGCTTGGCGATACTCGACAATCAGGGCAGGGGAGATGAGCGCTCCATGCGATTAGTGGAGGACTACAGCATGCCAAATGTGGCTGAAAAGGTGATTCGGATAATTCATAGTTATCGGGATTATGTGATGCAGACAGTCTGGAAGCGGTACTGAGCATCCTGCATGACAACAACACATTCTGGTCGGCGAGATATCGCCATTATTAATCGTAGCTTCTGGCCCATATATCCGGTCATTGGCGAAGCGCTTTTGCGGTTCTCGGAAAAACTGGCCGGTTCTTATTCCGTGTCGGTTATCCTGCAGGATCATGCGGGTATCAGAAAGCACCTTGCCGAGTGTGAACGGGGAGACGGCGTTGAGTTTCTGCCGGGTAAGGCCTGGTCGAGCTCCTCGAGCGGTATTCTGGTACGCGCTTTGGATTCCGTTTATTTCATGTGCTGGGTTCTCTATGCTCTGTTGCGCACCCGCCCGAGAAAGGTCTACGTATCAACAGATCCCCCCGTTCTGGTTCCGTTCGTCGTGATGCTCTATGCCCGACTGTTTGGTGCGCGGTACGTTTATCATTTGCAGGATATTCATCCGGAAGCGGCCTCGGTGGTGATGAGGGTTCAGCCGTTGGTCTATAAACTGCTCCGCTGGATGGACGGTGTTACGATGCGCCACGCACAGGCATTAATTACCATTACGGATGAGATGGCGGAAGAAATTCGCAAGCGTTCTGGCACCAAGGCTCCCGTTTACGTTATCAGCAATCCCGCAGTCTCGTTTGATGAGGTAAATCCCCCTACAGATCGAGTAAAGGGTATGACTTTCTGTGGGAACGCCGGAAGGTTGCAGCGTATCCCATTACTTGTCGACGCAATCACTCAATATCTTGAAAACGGCGGAACACTTAAATTCGCTTTTGCTGGCGGTGGTGTTTTTGCTCCGGATATAAAGGCACTTGCCGGTCGCTTTTCACAGGTTGAATACCTTGGACAGGTTTCGGCAACTGAAGCGGCTCAGTTGAATTGTGACTATGAGTGGGCGCTTCTCCCGATCGAAGACGAGGTTACTCGTTATGCTTTTCCCAGTAAGTCATCGTCCTACGTGTTCTCCGGTGCTGCCGTGATGGCGATTTGCGGAGAACAAACCAGTGTTTCGCAATGGGTGTCGGGTAATGGCTTGGGGGTTGTGGTTCCACCTTTGGTTGGATCCGTCGTTGAGACTTTCAGAGCGATAGAGCGTGGCGAGTTGATCGCGGATGACTTCGATGGAAATCGTGAAGGCCTTCGGAAGTCGCTGAGCTTTGATCGGTTTCTTGAGCGTCTGGAGGAATGTTTTGTGACAGGGGCAATGTGTGAATAAGCATATCCTGGTGACGGGTGGTAGCGGCTTTGTTGGCTCTGCACTTATTAAACGGTTGCTCAGTGAGCACCGAGATATTCTCGCTGTAGGCCGTAGCGACGTGAATTTGCCGGTTGAGACGGTTAAGGTTTCCTCCTTTAGCGAACTCGGAGCACTAGGGCAAAGACTTGGCTCGGTTGATGTTGTCGTTCATTGTGCCGCCCGCGCTCACATTATGAATGATGATACGGTAGATCCTCTTGCCGAGTACCGAAAGGTCAATGTGGACGGTACGCTGAACGTTGCCCGGCATGCGTTGGAGGCCGGCGTGAAACGTTTTCTGTTTGTCAGCTCTATAAAGGTAAATGGCGAGCACACATCGCCAGGTAGGCCGTTTACGGAGGAAGCTGTGCCCGCACCCGAAGACCCTTATGGTATTTCGAAGTATGAGGCCGAGCGGGAACTTCAGGCACTATGTGCAGAAACAGGTATGGAGCTGGTCATTATTCGTCCGCCGCTTGTATACGGCCCGGGAGTGAAAGGCAACTTTGCCAGTATGATACGCTTGATGGAAAAAGGGCTGCCACTCCCTCTTGGAGCTGTTCGTAATAAACGTTCACTTGTAGCCCTGGATAATCTGGTGGATCTTATTGTGACCTGTGTAGACAGTCCGGCGGCCGCTAATCAGGTTTTTCTGGCTGCTGATGGGCAGGATATTTCGACTACTGAGTTATTGCGGAACGTCGCCAACGCCATGGGTAAGCCTGCTCGGTTGCTACCTGTGCCATCTGGCTTGCTGATGCTGGGCGCGTCCTTGTTTGGAAAAAAGGCAGTGGCAAAGCGCCTGCTCGGCTCTTTGCAGGTGGATATATCCAAAGCCCGGGAATTACTCGGCTGGCAGCCGCCAGTATCCGTTGAAGAGGGTTTGGCATGGGCCGTTCGGGTGAATTAGGCGTTGCCCCCACACTGCAAAATAATGAAACGTTCAATAATTCCTTTTATCCTGATAGTGGGCGGTTTCTGTGATTCGTTTTTTTGATCTGGTTTTTTCTTTAAGTGGATTGGTTCTCGGGTTCCCGGTGCTGCTGTTGCTGACGTTAATCGGGCTATTCGATACTGGGTCACCGATTTTCATGCAGGAACGGGTCGGTAGGCACAAAAAACCGTTTGTTTTGGTGAAATTCCGCACGATGAAAAAAGACACGGCTTCCGTAGCCAGCCATTTGGCCAGTGCAGACGCTATCACGCCTTTTGGTAAGTTTTTACGGCGCACCAAGCTGGACGAATTGCCTCAGCTATGGAATGTGCTCAAGGGCGAAATGAGCCTGGTAGGGCCAAGGCCCTGCCTGTTTAACCAAGAAGAATTGATTGCAGCAAGAGAACAAAGAGGTGTTTTACAGGCTCGACCGGGCATCACTGGATTAGCCCAGGTTAATGATATTGATATGTCCACGCCGGATCTTCTGGCGGAGACCGACGCTCGGATGCTGGCGGAGCTTAATTTGCTGAACTATTTTCGATTCATCATACAGACGGTGACCGGGAAAGGTTCTGGTGATCGGGTGAAGGGCTAATAATGATCAATTGGTTTCTTAATCTCCCAAGGTTTCACAAGCGCGCCATTTCGGTTTCCTCCGACATCTTGGTGTTGTCTTTTGCAATCTGGGCGGCCTTTGCTCTGCGGCTGGAGCAGGGGGTGTGGCTGCCTACTCGGGGTCATCTGATTGTTGCGGGTATTACCGTCCTGATTACCATCGTTGTGTTTGTTCGTTTGGGATTGTATCGGGCCGTAATCCGTTTTTTGGGAGACAGGGCATTTTTAACCATTGTCTATGGTGTGGCGGCGTCCTCCCTGGCTCTTATTGTTCTGGGGTACATGTTGCAAGTGTCTGTTCCCAGGTCCGTGCCTGTCATATACGGCGCTTTGGCCTTCATATTTGTTAGCGGTACCAGGCTGGGGGTGCGAATGCTGGTGAACCACCCTGGGCAAAGGAAAAAGGAAAGCGTAGCAATCGTAGGTGCGGGCGAGACGGGTATGGCCCTCGCTTCTGCTCTTAGGCAAGGCACGGAATACAGGCCGGTTTTGTTTATCGCGTTTGATAAGTCCCATCACAAAACGATGATTGATGGGTTGCCCGTGGTCAGTATCAATTTAATTACCAAGTATATTCAGAAGTATGGTGTTCGCCGGGTTCTGCTCGCTTTGGATCCAGATCTGAGTGTAGACCGCAGAGGATTATTACATCAGCTTGAATCACTGGAGGTGCCAGTTCAAACAGTTCCCTCCATGTCGGAATTGGTTGCAGGCCAGGCGCGCATTAACGATATTCGGGATCTGGATATCGAAGATTTGCTTGGTCGGGATCCTGTGAGGCCAAATGCTGCCGTGGTGTCAGATAGTCTGTATGGCAAATCTGTCATGGTGACCGGGGCAGGGGGCTCCATTGGCTCGGAGCTTTGCCGGCAGATCCTCCAACATAAGCCCAAGCGGCTCATTTTGTTCGAGCTGAATGAATTTTCGCTCTACAGTATTGAGCGCGAACTGTCGGCTACCAATGCTGTCGAGGATTTGGGGGTAGAAATACACCCGTTATTGGGCAGCGTCGCACACCGGCGACGCTGTGAGATGATTATGCGGGCTTTTGGCGTACAGTCTGTGTACCACGCAGCAGCGTACAAGCATGTGCCATTGGTTGAGCACAACGTAATTGAGGGGGTCCAGAATAACGTTTTTGGTACGTTACACTTGGCAGAGGCAGCCATTGTTTCCGGCGTTGAGCGTTTCGTTCTGATCTCAACTGATAAAGCCGTTCGACCAACCAATGTGATGGGGGCGAGCAAACGTTTAGCGGAGTTGGTGCTTCAAGGCTTGGCTCAACGGCAAAACAGTACGATTTTCTCTATGGTACGTTTTGGGAACGTGCTGGGTTCTTCTGGTTCGGTCGTCCCATTGTTTCGGTCGCAGATTCGCGATGGTGGGCCAATAACCGTTACTCATCCTGACATAATACGATATTTCATGACTATTCCAGAGGCTAGTCAGCTTGTACTTCAGGCTGGAAGTATGGGGTGTGGTGGTGAAGTGTTCGTTCTGGATATGGGGGAACCGGTCAAGATAGCGGATCTGGCTCGTAAGATGATCCACTTAATGGGCCTTACAGAAAAAACGGAAGAACGTCCCGATGGTGACATTGAAATAACGTATACGGGTCTAAGGCCTGGAGAGAAGCTCTATGAGGAATTGTTGATTGGCGATAATCCTCAAGGTACTTCACATCCCAGAATCATGATGGCCAGGGAGGTGTCGCTGCCCTGGCAGAAAATGGAAGACCTCTTAGCCGAACTTACGCAAGCGAGTCATGCGTTTGATTGTCAGCGTATTATAGAGTTGCTTACGAATGCTCCAACAGGTTATGCACCTAATGGTGAGACTGCAGATCTAATCTGGCGTAATGTGAACAACGTCAAGCATCCGGTCCAATCGGAAGGCAAAGTTCTGCATTTGGGATAGCTGCATCATGCAACAAGGATTGTTGAATGATTGAGATAAAGCACCACGGTGCTGTGAATGGCGTCACTGGCTCCTGCCATGAGCTCCAGGTCTCGGACTTTGGTATTCTGATTGATTGCGGTCTTTTCCAGGGGCAGGAGAAAGGCGCGGCCTCTTCCGCCACGGAGCTGGCGATAGGCTTCCCCATTGATCATATCCGCGCCCTTGTGGTCACTCACGTCCATATTGATCATGTCGGGCGGATTCCCTATCTTCTGGCAGCCGGATTTGAGGGGCCCATTGTCTGCTCTGAACCCTCAGCCATTATGCTGCCGGAAATCCTCGAAGACGCGCTGAAGATCGGCTTTACGCGGGATCGGGCTTTGATTACCCGGGTTTTGGACCGTATACGCAGCCAACTGGTGCCGCTGCCCTATGGCCAGTGGCATGAGCTGGTTTCTGAGGGCGATGCTGCGCTGAGAATCAGGTTGCAGAGGGCCGGGCATATTCTCGGTTCTGCCTATGTGGAATGCGAGCTCCACGATGGCCATCGCAACGAACGTATCGTTTTCAGCGGGGATCTTGGCGCGAGTCACGCGCCACTCCTGCCCGAGCCGTTATCACCTGAGAAGGCTGATCGCCTGATCATCGAAAGCACATACGGCGATAAGAACCACGAAGACCGGGAGAGCCGCCGCTATCGATTGAAATCGGTTCTTGAGCATGCCCTGGAAGACGGCGGTACGGTGCTGATTCCGGCATTCAGTATCGGTCGCACCCAGGATCTGCTTTATGAGATCGAAGCACTGATTGCCGAGTTTGGGGAGACTGAGATTTTGCAGTCGAGTGCAGAAGGCTCCTCTGGACCACTCCGATGGCAGGATCTGGAAATTGTTGTGGATTCGCCGCTGGCCGCTGAATTCACCCGAATCTATCGGGATCTCAAGCCATTTTGGGATGATGAGGCCCGAGAACTTGCCAGTGCCGGCCGGCATCCTCTGTCGTTTGAGCAGCTCACAGTGATCAATTCCCACGAGGACCATTTGAATGCGGTTGAGTATTTGGCTCGAACTCATCGTCCCTGCGTGGTTATTGCAGGATCTGGTATGTGTGCTGGTGGAAGGGTGGTGAATTATCTCAAGGCGATGCTGGGCGATGCCCGAAATGACGTGGTTTTTGTGGGGTATCAGGCGGCTGGAACGCCAGGGCGGGATATTCTGACTTACGGGCCGCGTGGTGGATGGGTGGATCTGGACGGAAAACGATATGGCATTTCGGCTCGCGTTCACGCAGTCGGTGGTTATTCTGCTCACGCCGGGCAGGATGATTTGCTTCGGTTCATTGCAGGTATTCCTGAGACGCCCGCCGAAATTCGCGTTGTCCATGGCGATTCGGGTGCCAAGCGCGCTTTTAAGCTGGCGTTGGAGGCAATGGCGCCGGATTCTGATATTCTGATTCCAGTAGGATAACGGGGTGAGCATGCGCTGATCATGCGACAGTTTGCCCAAGCGCTTAGACCTTATTTAAGGCAGGAGAATATATGAAAAGGATTGCGGTAATCGGCCTTGGTTACGTGGGCTTACCATTGGCGGCTGCATTCGGCGAAAAGCGCGAGGTGGTTGGCTTTGATATCAACCCCAAACGGATTGCCGAGCTGAAGGATGGCATTGATTTCACACGCGAGGTGAGCCGGGATGAACTGGCGGCGTCGTCGAAACTGTCGTTTACGGATTCTCTGGATGGCATTGCCGATTGCCAAGTCTACATCGTGACCGTGCCAACCCCGATTGACGAATACAAATCGCCAGACCTTACCCCGTTGGTAAAGGCCAGTGAGAGTGTGGGTAAAGTCCTCAAGAAGGGTGACATCGTTGTTTATGAATCCACGGTGTTCCCCGGTGCCACTGAGGAAGTCTGTGTGCCGGTTCTGGAAAAGATGTCCGGCCTCAGGTTCAATCAGGATTTCTTCGCCGGTTACAGTCCGGAGCGTATCAACCCGGGCGATAAGGAACACCGCGTTACCACCATTATGAAGGTAACTTCCGGTTCCACGCCCGAGATTGCCGATGAGGTAAATGATCTTTACGCCGGCATCATTACTGCGGGAACCCATAAGGCCAGTTCCATCAAGGTAGCGGAAGCGGCAAAGGTCATTGAAAATACTCAGCGGGATTTGAATATTGCGCTGATGAATGAGCTGTCAATGATTTTTGCCCGCATCGGGATCGATACCCATGAAGTGTTGGCCGCTGCTGGTACTAAATGGAATTTCCTGCCGTTCAAACCTGGATTGGTCGGCGGGCATTGTATTGGTGTAGATCCGTATTACCTCACCCATAAAGCTCAGGCCATTGGTTACCATCCAGAGATTATTCTTGCTGGCCGCCGTGTGAACGACAATATGGGGCCGTACGCAGCCGCCGAACTGGTCAAAGCGATGATCAAGAGGGGGCATACCATTGCCAGTTCTCGTGTATTGGTCATGGGGCTAACGTTCAAGGAAAACTGCCCGGATTTGCGTAATACCCGCGTTATTGATGTGGTTAATGAGTTAAAGGATTTCGGTTGTCAGGTGGATGTCACCGATTGCTGGGCCAATAATGAAGAAGCCGAACATGAGTACGGTATTTCTCTGGTCCTGGAACCGAAAGCCGGTGAATATGATGCGGTATTTCTTGCGGTACCGCACCGCGAATATGCCGCTCTTTCAGCGGAGCAACTGCGTGCTTATACCAATAGCAACGGCGTTTTATTTGATTTGAAGGGTGTGTTGCCGTTAGGGCAGGCTGATTTACGCCTTTGATCTTTAGGTGAAATACAAAGCCGGCCATTGTGCCGGCTTTTTTTGTTAAGTGGATTTAAGTAATTTATTTTGCCTCGTTTCGGTTTCTCTATTATTATTTGTTTCGACTTTCGGTCATATTCAATCAGTATTTAAAACCCCACGATAAAAGGTTTTATTTCCATGGCAAAGATTAATGATTATTACCAGAAGAAGCAGCTGATGGAAAAGCTGGCCGCCGAGCTGGAGAAGCTCGAAAAGGACCAGGCACTGAAAAGCGAACTGGAATTCGAAAACAAAGTTCGTGATTTGATGAAAGAGTATGACAAATCACCGAAGGACGTTCTGCAGATTCTGTCTGCTATTGATCCTTCTATCGCTGGCGCCAAGGCCGAGACTGCAACTGGTACCCGTGCAAAGCGTCCGCTGAAAACCTATAAAAACCCGCACACTGGTGAAGTGGTAAAAACCCGCGGTGGTAATCACAAGACTCTGAATGAGTGGCGTGAAAAGCACGGTAAGGAAGCGGTACAGAGCTGGCAGCAGGATTAACTGCTTATTCCTTTCCCTCAATAGAGGGAGGGGAATATTAACTGATTACGACTTTGTTCCGCCCGCTTTCCTTGGCTTTATATAAAGCCTCATCTGCCTTTTGCATCCACTGCATATAGTTCTCTGGCGTTTCAGTTAATTGCGCGATGCCCATGCTTACTGTGTAGCGAATATCGCCTGCCGTTGTGCTAACCGTGCTGTTCTCAATCGCCTCACGAATGCGCTCGCAAATGACCCGGGCACTCTCGGCATCGGTTTCTGGCAAAATAATGCCGAACTCTTCACCGCCATAGCGGCCGGCGCTGTCCGATTGCCGGATGTTATTGCGAGTGACCTCGGCGGTATGGCGAATCACCTCGTCTCCGGCCAGGTGGCCGTAGGTGTCATTCACCGGTTTGAAGTGGTCGATATCGAACATCACCAGGCTTGTGGCCTGGCCATAGCGCCGGAAACGTTCATATTCGGCATCCACCAGGTTTTCCCAGGTGCCCCGGTTCAGCAGCCCTGTTAGCCGGTCTGTCATGCTGAGTTTCGCCAGCTGTTCGTTTGCACGTTCCAGGGCCCGTTTGCTGCTGGCGAATTCGGTTACGTCGTAGATCAGCAGGCACACCTTCTCAACCTCACCGTTCGGAGCGGTGATCGGGCTGATGGTCAGGTTCTGGAACATGTATTCTTCAGTGCCCGTGATCGGGCGTGTATTCCGGAACTTGAACAGGTAAGGGCGCTGTTCCCAGGAAGTAAAAGCCCGGGTGTTCAGCATGGCGACGGCGTCTACCTTTCGGGTAAGCCAGGCTTCCGGGATGTCCGGAAAGGCTTCGAACAAAACCTTGTCCTGAATCTGGCTGGCGGTAATGCCACTGTGGTGTTCCATGAAGCCGTTCCATGCCTGGACGTGGAAATCCAGGTCCAGCACGACCAGCCCCACCTCGACGGATTCGAGCATGTCCATCAGCCAATGGAATTCGTTGGCGCCCTGATTAAAGGCCATAGTCAATCCACCAGATACGCGAGGCGTTTTTCAAGGAATGGGATGGAGTCCTCGGTTAGCAAGATCAGCATGTTGCAGCGGATATCCCGGTTTTCCAGAGCATAGCTGATCTCAATACACAGCAGCTGTTCTTCCCGCTTGCTGTGATGATCCAACAGTTCGTTAACCGGGCGGTGCTGGCCGAGAACGGTCGGATGGCCCAGGCCCAGCTTCAGGTCGAGTTGATCGCCAATACCGTTGATAAACGCGCCAAACAAGATACTCGACATATCCATGAGCACTTCCACGTTCACGGACTCGCCTTCCAGCACGTCATAGTGAAGCAGTTCGGCCATTTCCCGGAAACTGGCGTCTTCAAACAGCAGGAGGGCCTCGCCTGCGATACCGGCGCCGGTAAAGCCCTGGCAAACGGCTGAGTAGTCTTCTGCTCGCTGCGCAGCCGATATTGCCATGTGCAGCTCGGAGTTGGCGATAAACGCAACTTTGGGGATAGGTTGTTTGACAAATACCTTCAGCAGCCGGGCCAGCAAGTCGGAGGAGCGCCCCATGGCGACGTTGGATATCTCCTGCAGGTAATCACTCAGGCTTACCGATATTTCCGGACTGGCTGCCTCGCGGGTGTGAAGGCTGGCGTCGTTAAGGGCAGTGTCTTCGAGTTCGGAAGGGCGATAGAAACCGTACTCTTCAAGCAATCGGGAAACAACGCCGGTGTCGGTTGGCTTTTTGATGAAGTCGATGGCACCCAGTTTGCGCACACGTTCCCGGGCTTCCGGCTGAATGTCGCCCGAGACCACGATGGTCAGAACTGGAAGATCCTCTGAGCGGATGTGTTCCAGCACCTGGTAGCCGTCGAGTTCCGGCATGTTCAGGTCCAGAAATAACAGCTCGGCTTTCTGATCGCGAAGTATGGTTAGCGCCTCCTTGCCATCTCCGGCGAAGAGGATGTCGTCTGCCAGGCCGGGTGGCAAAGCTTTGGCCATTTGTTTGCGCGCCAGTGCAGAGTCGTCGCAGATCAATATTCTGGTGGTCATGGAGTGCCGTCTGGGGCCTTTAACGAAAGGGCGTAAGTATACCAATCTCAGGCGTTGTGTATATGCGGGCTACATTACAGGTTCGCTAAGCTACATATTGATTCCTAAGTTAGTTTAGTCCTGTGACGAGCATCAAGCTTGAACAACAAATGACGGCCATGTAATGAATGAATGTGATGTACCTCACTCAATGTACGAGGCTCGGTCGGATATAGTCGTGTTGCGGTCAAAAAGAAACAGTTTGTTACAAAGAATAACGGGCCGCATGCCAGCACCGAAATAATAAAACCAGCGGGCAGGCATGGAGTCGGGTGTCGAAACTGACTCACTAAAACAATCAGAGACACAATCTATGACAACGCAAGCGTACGGATGCGCTGCCCTTGCCATGCTCTGCCTGGGTATTTCGCCCGTTTCCCAGGCAGAACTGGAGCCCATTTCAGATAATGCGATGGGCAAGGTAACCGGGCAGGCCTTTATGCAGATTGAAAACATCCCCGGCCAGAACCATGAGTTCACGCGCATGACGCTGACCATGGATGTAGAGACCCGTGTGAATATTGACGATATTCAGGCCGGCCAGATCAATGGCGGCACGGACTTCTCTGCCACCCACCTGGCCCTTGGTCATATCGCCCGTAACGACGGCGAGGTCTTCAATGGCAAGACCTACAATGCCGGGGATGAAATTCCTTTCGAAGCGCGCATGCCCTACATCGAACTGGCGGAAGATGCCGCGGGCCTTGCCGGATTCCGCATGGGTTTCGGGCAGGCAAGGGGCTCGGTGTCGTCCCATACCACCAGCTTCAGCGGCGACATCGGCCTGAAAGTGCAGGATGCAACCGGTGCCGTTTACGATACCTATCTGTTTGATGGCGATGGTGGCGCGGCCACCAACTACCGTGCCTCTCACATTGGTATTGATCCCAACTCCTGTGTTTCCGGAGCTAACTGCACGCCACTTACCCACCTGCAATCACTGACCGTAGGTGAGGATAACGGCAGTGCCGATGGCACCATCGGGTTTACAGATGCGTTTTTCGTCGGTTTTCAGCGCGATGACGGCGTAGCCTGGCAAACGCTGGACGGTGCCAACACCATCAGCGTTGGGAAAGGGGTATTTATTAACCTGCCTACCAACATGACCGTGGATCTGAGCCAACTGGTTGGCCCGGATGGCATTGACCGCCTGCGCACCCATCAGACGGATATGGGTACCAAGCTGTTTTGATTTTGCTAGACTCCTGCCTCTGAACCAACATGCAGGAGTCTTCCTTTGATCCGCTCTTTCTACTGGCACGATTACGAAACCTTTGGCGTAGACCCGGTTCATGACCGGCCCTCCCAGTTTGCGGGTGTGCGCACCGATGCGGATCTGAATATCATCGAAGACCCGCTGGTCATCTATTGCAAGCCAGCCGACGATTACCTGCCAGCCCCCGAAGCCTGCCTGATTACTGGTATTACTCCCCAGAAAGCGCTGGAGGACGGATTTCCGGAAGCCGAGTTTATCGCCCAGATTAATGAGGCTTTCAGCCAGCCCGGTACCTGCGCTGTGGGCTACAACAGCCTGCGGTTTGATGATGAAGTTACCCGGCATACGCTGTATCGCAATCTCCGGGATCCCTACGCCAGGGAATGGCAGAACGGGAACTCTCGCTGGGACATCATTGATATGGTGCGGCTGACCTATGCCTTGCGGCCGGACGGTATCAATTGGCCCCGCAAAGAAGATGGCAGCCCGAGTTTCAGGTTGGAAGAGCTGACGGTGGCCAATGGCATTGCTCATGAGGCTGCCCACGATGCCATGTCGGATGTGCTGGCCACCATTGCCGTGGCAAAGCTGATCAAGGAAAAACAGCCCAAACTGTTTGATTTCGTTCTGAACAACAAAGACAAACACTCCGCACGGCAAATGCTGGATACCGCCGCTATGAAGCCGGTGTTTCATATTTCCGCCAAGTACCCGGCAACAAGGGGGTGTTGCGCGTTGGTGGCGCCGTTGGCAGAGAGCCTGAGCAATAAAAACCAGGTGATCGTTTACGATCTTAGGGAAGATCCCGAGGCGCTGATCAACGCCTCGGTCGAGGAGATCCGTGAGCGGGTATTTACGTCTCAGGCGGAACTGGGGGAGGGCGTTAGCCGGTTCCCGCTGAAAGGTGTGCAACTGAACAAGTGCCCGGTATTGGCGCCGGCGACCATGCTCTCCACGCTGTCAAAGGAGCGGTTGGCCGAGCTGGAGCTGGATGGGGACGTACTGCGGGCCAACCTGGCCAAACTGCGCAAAGCACCAGATCTGCCCGCCCGCATTGCCCAGGCCTTCGAACAGGATTTCCAGGGCAGCGACCTGACCGATCCCGACGAGCAACTGTACGCGGGCGGATTTATCAGCAAAACCGACCGGGAGAAACTCAACTGGTTGCTGGCTCAACCCGTGGATACCCTGGCCGAGCAGGAAGTGAGGTTTGAAGACTCGCGCCTGCCGGAGATGCTGTTCCGTTACCGTGCCCGCAACTACCCGGATACCCTGATTGGCGAGGAAATGGAGCGCTGGGAGCAGTTTCGTACCGAGCGGCTGATGCAGCCTAAAAAAGGATGGCGGTCGCTGGAAGCTTATGGCCGTGAACTTCAGAGGTTGGCCTCGGATCCCGAGCTAACGCCGAAGAAACAGCAGGTTCTGGAAGATCTGCATCTGTACGGTGAATCTTTGATTCCCTACCTGTAGCGAATCGCAGACCCCGGGCATCCTCTCGTCAGGATTGTCCCGGGATCTGGGCAGCTCCGATTAGCGTCGGCGCTGGAAATACACGCTCAGGTTCTGCCCCATCAGGCTTTGAACTTCACTACCCAGGGCTTCCGCCTGGATCTGGCGCTGTACCGGGCCGGTGGCCAGGCTGTGGCCATCTTCATCCCGGGCTTTAATCAGCTTCCACTCCACTTCATTGCTCACCAGGGCCAGCAGTTCTTTGAGCTGGTTGGCGTCCTGCGGCCGGAACCATCGATCGCGGCAGCCGCCCAGGCTGTAGAAGTCCTCGTCCTTCAGCAGCTCTGTCCAGAGGGTATCTTGCCGGTTGGCCAAAACCATCCTGCGAAGTTGACGCAAGGCGGTACGAGTGGGCTGCAGATTATGCTCCGCGACCAGGCGGCGAATCTGTTTGTCGCCCTGGGTTTGCTCGGCCAGCGCCGTGTGCATGTGCACAATGGCACCGGTGTTCGAGGCAGTATTGATGAGTGCGGCCAGAGAAAGCTCGGTCATGGCCGGTGAGGGCACACGGCCCACTTCCACCCAATGGACCTTGTGACCATCGGCCACAAAACGCTGTGCGATGGACCAGGGCCAGAACACGATGTTGTCCATGTTCAGGCTCTGGGCCATGCGGGTGCCTTTAGCGATATTGGCCAGGGATTCATCAACTGCAATCACTTCCACATCGTTCAGGTATTGCGCCAGCTCCATGGCTCGCTGGCCAGACTGAGCGCCGCACACCATAATCCGCAACGTGGCGGGGAGGTTGTCGGTGTTCAGGCCAAGTTCCTGCGCCATCACGGCTTTCAGGCTGGTCTCCGTCCGATAGGCCAGCTGGCTCCAGGCCGGCCATGCCTGGGGCACATCGGTTTTCTCCAGGCAGAGTTCCTCGGCTTTTTCGTCAAAATTCTGCTTGATGGCCTCTTCTTCTGCCCGGTTGTAGTAGCTGGCTGCCATAATGGGTTGCATGGCCAGTGGCCAGTCCACCAGGTTCCATTGGCCGAGTTGAACTGCAAAGTTCTGGTGGAAAAGCGCACCATACATGGCGCTGATCATCAGAGAGCCAATCAGGGCCTCTTGAGGTTCCCCTACGGCGAATTGCGCCATGATGCTTTCATTGATGGTGGCCGCCAGGCGTTCCTCATCGTCTTCCGCGGCCAGCGCGAAGCCGGTGCGGTCGGCGTATTCCGCGATCGCCAGGCAGAGGGGCTGCAGTTCGTCCCTCAGGCTGGCCGTTTGAGCGACCTCCGCCATAATGGCGCGGCGCAGTAGCACCACCAGTTCTTCCACAGCGGCATTGGGCATCAGAGTTTTCTGGAGCGCCAGGATCAGCAATTCATCTTCTGCCGCGGCATCCAGGAAGATTTCGGCGTTAGGGTTATCCAGGTCGTATTGCTGCTGGATGATTGCGCCGACAAAGTGGCCGATTTCCTGGTGTGGCAGACCTTCCTGCCGAAGCAGGGCAATGGCGTCCAGCGCCAGATCGCTGTCGGCTTTGTGAACCTGAAGGTGCTGCGCGCAGGAGAGCATGCCGGAATAGACAGAGTCCCATTCCGATCCGCTTTGGAGTAACTTTCGGTAGTGCAGGTAGGCAACATCAAACTGGCCTTGCAGCCGTTTGGCATGAGCAACCCCGCAGAAAGCGGCGGCAGATTGCCGGTCGCATTCCAGTGCCTGCAGGAAATACTCCTCCGCCAGGGCGGGGCGCTCGCTCTTCAGTGCCCAATAGCCGAGGTTGCAGTATTGCTGGGCCTGCGCCGGTTGCCGATTGAGGCTGGCATTGAACAGGGCATGGGCCTTTTCAAGCTGGCCGTCGTCCATCTCCACTCGGCCGAGCAGGCCAAGGGCCGCTGCGTGATCGGCCTCGAGCGCCAGCGCCTGATTCAGGTATTCCCGGCATTCATTGCGCGCTTTCAGCCGCTGAATGTAGGAGAGCCCGTTGCTGTTGGACTCGCCGTACGCCAGGTTTGCCTGGAGCACCAGGCGCGCGACCTGAGCCTGAACGGAGCGGGAAAGATGCGCGTTATGATGTTGTACTTGCATGGAACACCTCGTTACCAGCCAATATCCGATGCGGCAAAGGTCTGCAGTTTTTTGACGGTTTGCCGGGGTTTGAGAGAGTTATAGCGAAAGGTGTGCCAGTTTCAGTTTTGTCCATAGTCGTCTCTGTTTACAGCGACGAGTTGAAGGTTTTGGTTATACTCGGGCCTCTATGCCAGGAAAAGAGACGCCGGGAACTTATGACGGGAAGCAATAGCATGACGAGAACAATTCTCGTAACAGGTGGGGCCGGGTTTATTGGCTCTGCCGTTGCACGGTTCATTATTGAGCGTACTGACGATAACGTTGTGGTGCTGGACAAGCTCACCTATTGCGGCAATCTGGACAATCTGGCCGGGCTCCAGGGCCATCCTCGTTTTGTGTTTGAAAAGGGCGATATCTGTGACCGTGAGCTGGTGGATCGTCTGTTGGAACGGTACCGGCCTTCTGCTGTGCTGCACCTGGCTGCCGAGAGCCATGTAGACAGATCTATTGAGGGGCCTGCGGTTTTCATTGAGACCAACATCCTTGGAACCTATACCCTGCTCGAGGCTGCCCGCGCATACTGGGGCCGGCTTGAGGACGGTGAGCGCCAGATGTTTCGGTTCCACCATGTCAGCACCGATGAGGTGTTTGGTGATCTGGCGGATTCACGGACAGGACAAACCGCCTTCACCGAGCAAACGCCTTACTCCCCGAGTAGCCCCTACAGTGCAAGCAAAGCCAGCTCGGATCACCTGGTCCGGGCCTGGAGCCGAACCTATGGCTTGCCGATTCTTATTACCAATTGCTCCAACAATTATGGGCCGTTTCAGTTTCCAGAAAAAATCATACCGCTGATGATTACCAGCGCGCTGGCAGGTAAACCTTTGCCGGTATACGGTGACGGGCGTCAGATTCGGGACTGGCTCTACGTTGAGGATCATGCTGAGGCTCTCTATCGAGTGCTCACGAAAGCCAGTGCGAATGAGGCCTACAACATTGGCGGTAATGCCGAGATGAGGAATATTGATCTGGTTCGTGCTTTGTGTGATGTACTGGAGGATGTTGTTCCCGAGAAACCGCAAGGAGTTCGGCGTTTTGAAGACCTGATCACCTTCGTTGAGGACAGGCCCGGGCACGACTTGCACTATGCTATCGATGCTTCCAGGATCCGCCATGACCTGGCGTGGGAACCAAAAGAAACCCTCACCTCCGGGCTTCGGAAAACAGTGTATTGGTATCTGGATAACCAGAACTGGTGCGAGCGAATTGCGGACGGCAGTTATCGGTCGGGGAGCGTTTGATGCGCATTCTTCTGTTTGGTGGTGAGGGCCAGGTTGGCTGGGAGTTGAGGCGTGCGTTGTCGGTTCTCGGGCAGCTGGTGGTACCCGCCAGAAAGCCGGGAGCGGGTGGTGATTTAAGTGACCTGGAGGGCCTGAGGCAAATCATTCGGCGCCATTGTCCGGATGTGGTGGTGAATGCCGCCGCCTACACCGATGTGGCGGCAGCGGAGCACGAACGGGAGAGTGCCTTTGCCATCAATGCTCTGGCGCCTGAAGCCATGGCGCAGGAGGCGGCGCGCTGTGGTGCCTTGATGGTTCACTATTCAACCGATTACGTTTACGACGGCCAGTCTGATGACGCCTATTCCGAAACGGACGTTGCACAGCCCTTGAATGTCTATGGTGAGAGCAAGTTCGACGGTGACCGTCGGGTTATGGCGTCAGGTTGCGACTACCTTATTTTCCGGACCAGTTGGGTCTACTCCGTCCGTGGCAAGAATTTCCTGACAACGATGCTGAAGCTCTTGCGTGAGAGAGATCGGCTAACGGTGGTTCACGATCAGCGGGGGGCGCCGACCTCAGCAGAGCTGCTGGCGGACGTGACTGCTCATGCTGTTGCCCGCACCTACCCAGATCGTGCGTTAGGCGGGCTTTATCACTTGACCGCGAGTGGGGCAACGTCTTGGTACGGCTATAGCTGTCTCATTGCAGACCGGTTAAGGGAGCGATCGGCCGGGCAGATAATTGACGATGCGGCCATTGTCCCGGTAACGGCTGCGGTTTATGGCTCCGAGGTTTTGCGACCGAAGAATTCCTGCCTGAATACGTCCCGGCTTGAAAAGGCTTTTGATCTGGTGCTTCCGGATTGGACCACGGGCGTGATTCGGGTTGTCGACGAATGGCTCTATTTCGAGAAACGGAGGCAGTTGTGAAAGGTATCGTGTTGGCTGGTGGTTCCGGAACCCGGCTGTACCCCATTACTCAGGGCGTGTCTAAACAACTGTTGCCGGTTTACGACAAACCCATGATCTATTACCCGCTGTCGATACTGATGCTGGCGGGTATTCGGGAAATTCTGATTATCACCACACCTGAGGACAGTTCCACATTCCGAAGGCTGCTGGGCGATGGCAGCCAGTTTGGCATCGAGATCGAGTACGCGGTTCAACCCAGGCCAGAGGGTATCGCCCAGGCATTTCTTATTGGTGCGTCGTTTATTGGTGCGGAAAGCGTGTGCCTGGTATTAGGAGACAACATCTATTACGGCCAGGGCTTGAGTCAGAAACTTCAGCGGGCGGCCTCGCTTGACTCCGGAGCTACGATTTTCGGCTATCAGGTGAAAGATCCCGAGCGGTTTGGCGTTGTTGAATTCGACGAGGAGGGGCGAGCGGTTTCCATAGAGGAAAAGCCCGCGGTGCCAAAATCCGACTATGCGGTCACGGGTCTGTATTTTTACGATAACGATGTGGTTTCAATCGCCAGAAGTATTTCGCCTTCGGCGCGTGGAGAGCTTGAGATCACAGCGGTAAACCAGGCGTATCTGGCTTCCGGGAAATTGAACGTGGAGCTCCTTGGTCGTGGTTTTGCCTGGTTAGACACGGGGACGTTTGACTCTCTGTATGAAGCGTCCGGTTTTATTGAAACGCTTGAAAAGCGGCAGGGGCTGAAGATTGCCTGTCTTGAGGAGGTTGCTTTTCGAATGGGTTACATAGACCGTGATCAATTGCTGGCTCAGGCGGATAAGCTTGATAAAAACAGTTATGGCCACTACCTCAGACGACTCGCGCAATAGAAGACAACAAGGCGACCATGGATATCATTGAAACCAAGATACCCGATGTAAAAGTGCTGGTACCCCGGGTGTTCGGGGACAGCCGAGGGTTCTTCAAGGAAACCTGGAATCAGCGACAGCTCGAAAAGCTGGGACTGAACCTGTCCTTCGTACAGGACAATTTCAGTCGCTCCTGCCGGAACACGCTGCGAGGACTGCACTATCAGTGCGAACGACCACAAGGCAAGCTTGTCTGGGTGAGCCAGGGAGAGGTGCTGGATGTGGCTGTGGATATTCGTCCGGATTCCACGACGTTCGGGCAATGGGTGTCCGAAGTGCTGTCCGATACCAATCACCGGATGATGTGGATCCCTCCTGGGTTTGCGCACGGTTTTCTGGTCAGGAGCGAGCAGGCGGACTTCCAGTACAAATGCACGGACTTCTACGCCCCGGAGTTTGAGCGCTGTATTCGGTGGGATGATGAAAACCTGGATATCGACTGGGAGTGTGTCGAAACCAGTCGGTTGATCATTTCTGACAAAGACGCTGCCGGCCGGCCTTTCCGGGAATTATTTCCCTAGTGTTGTAGCAGAAACAAAAAAGCCAGGTTGCCCTGGCTTTTTTGTTGGGACATTTGTTTTGGTGTGTTAGCCCTGCAGCAGCTGAAGTACCTGCTGGGGGCGGGCGTTGGCCTGAGCCAGAACTGAGAGGCCGGCCTGCTGGAGAACCTGGGTTCTGGCAAGGTTCGCAGACTCCGCCGCGAAGTCGGCATCCTGGATCCGGGAACGAGCTGCAGAGAGATTCTCTGACGTGGTGCTCAGGTTGGCGATGGTCGATTCCAGCCGGTTCTGCACCGCACCCAGGTCTGCGCGGATTCCGTTAATGGTTTCCAGTGCAGAGTCGAGCACTCTCATTGCACTGCTGGCGCCCTCGAAAGTACTGATGTCGATGTCGGCTACTTTTTCCGGGTCGGAGCCAAAGGTGTCTGTGGTTGCGAAAATGCCGCCTGCACCACCGGCCACCGTAGAGGAAACGGCAAAGCTGGAAGCGGAGTCAAAGTTTATCTCACCAGCTATCCGGGCGCTGTCGTTACCGCCTGTGGCCAACTGGGCTGTCGCTTGGGAGGAGCCGGTCAGATCCATGGTCGGCGAGCCAGCGCCATTGCTGGTAAAGCCTTCAATGACAACGTCTTTACCGCTTTCCTGAATGAGCTTGATGGTCCCGCCATCCACTTCGGCCGTAATGCCGGTTTTGCCGCTGCTGGCGTTGATCTCGCGGGCCAATGGCTCAAGGTCGTTAACGTCGGATATCTGGGCGGAGATAGTTGCATTGTTGCCATCGCCGGTCGACAGGCTCATTGTCACGGTGCCGCTTGCGCTCAGGTTAGACAGCTCAACGCTGGTACGGGCACTCGCGGAGACGCCGGTTGTTTCGGCGGCTTTGTTGATTTCGGCGGCAATCGATTCTGCTGTGGCACCAGAGGCTGTGATGTTAACCGTCTGCTCATCAAGCGAACTGGAAATCGTAATGTCCTGAGGCTGTATCGCATTCAGTGCAGGTGCCGTGCCACCAGAGGCCACGGTGATAGAGCCCGTGGAGCTACCGCTGGCGATGGTCTCGACCGTGTTGTTTGCCAAAGTGTCGATTCTGGTACCGGTGATCGACACAGAAATGGTCTGGTTTTCGTTGGCACCGGCCTGGAATTTCTGAGCCTGGAACGTTCCGTCGAGAAGTTTAAGGCCGTTGAATTCTGTGGTGGTTGCGATCCGCTCGAGCTCCTGTTTGAGCTGATTCACCTCGGCCTGCAGGGCTTTCCTGTCTGAAGCAGAGTTGGTGGCGTTCGCAGCCTGTACGGCCAGTTCTCTCATCCGTTGAAGGATGTTGCCAGATTCCCCCAGCGCGCCCTCAGCTACTTGAGCGAGCGAGACACCGTCATTGGAGTTTCGTACCGCCTGGTTCAGGCCCTTTACTTGCGAGGTAAAGCGTTCCGCAATTGCCAGCCCCGCCGCATCGTCTTTTGCTGAATTAATTCGCAAACCTGAGGACAAGCGCTGAAGCGTTGTGTTCGCGTCCTGCTGAGAGGCGTTCAGGTTGCGTTGAGCGTTCAGCGACGCGATGTTGGTGTTGATGATCTGAGGCATGTCTGTTCTCCCTGCTCAGCTTTTGCCGGGGGCTGGTTCGTCGAAAAACGAGAAGGTGAACCTTTGCCGGCTGGAATTCGTTAATTTGCCGTTTGCAGGGATCAAAGCCAGGCGCGTGCCATGTTTAAAAAAATACTTTAATAACATAATTTTAAGGATGGATGGTGCTGACCCGGTTTCGTTTTCTTGCCGCGTTGTCAATAAAATGACCGGCCGAGAGGTAAGGATTTGCCGGTATGGGTGAACAAGAAACTCATTGGAGCCCGGCTTCTGTTTACTGCTAGGATTGAAGTAGATGAACAATAACGACTTTTTGAGGACGCCTACGTGGCTGATGACCTGATTACCGTTACCCGGCCCAGCCTTCCTGATCTTGAAAAGCTGCAGCCTCTTTTGGAGGAAATCTGGAAAAGCGGGCGGTTAACCAACGGGGGACGCTTTCATGAGGAACTGGAAGCCCGCCTTTGCGAGTATCTGGGGGTCGAACATCTGTCCCTGTTCACTAACGGCACGATTGCTCTGGTTACTGCTTTGCAGGCGATGCGCGTTACCGGGGAGGTGATTACCACGCCCTACACCTTCGCGGCGACGCCCCATGCTTTGTTATGGAACAAGCTCAAGCCTGTTTTCGTGGATATCGAGCCGGATAGCTTTAACCTCGACGCCTCAAAAATTGAAGCCGCGATAACCCCGGAGACCACAGCCATACTCCCCGTACATTGCTATGGGACTCCTGCAAATATTGATGAAATCCAGCGAATCGCCGATCTTTACGGGTTGCACGTTATATATGATGCAGCCCATGCGTTTGCAGTCAGATACAGGGGCCGGAGCCTCCTGGAGGCTGGTGATATTTCCGTGCTCAGCTTTCACGCCACCAAGGTGTTCAACACCTTCGAGGGTGGGGCTCTGATACTCAAGGACAAGAAAACGAAGCAGCGGGTCGATTACCTGAAGAACTTCGGTTTTGCCAACGAGACCACGGTGGTCGCCCCGGGTATCAACGGCAAGATGAACGAGTTCCAGGCAGCGTTGGGCTTGTTACAGCTTGAGAAAATTGATTCCGACATTCGGGCCCGGCAGAGTGTGTACCGGAAATATCGTGAGGAACTCATGGGTATTGAAGGCCTGCAACTGATGGAAGAGCCGGTCGACACTGAGTGGAATTACTCCTATTGTCCGGTTCTGGTAAATGAGAGCTTCCCACTGTCCAGGGATGACCTTTATTCCGAATTCCGAAAGCAGGGGATTCTGGTACGCCGCTATTTCTATCCACTGGTCTCCGATTTTCCAATGTACTTTGACCCTTCGGCGGTGTTCGAAAATGCCGCAGATACCGCCCAGCGAATTCTTTGTCTGCCAATCTATAGCGACCTCAATGATGAGGATTTTGGCCGAATCATGAGCTGTCTTCGTGAAGCCGCCAATGGCCATCATGGGGCCTCAGGAAGCGGGCGATGAAACTGGCGGTTATGCAGCCCTATTTCTTTCCGTATCCGGGCTATTTTCAGCTGATGGCTCACGCGGACACCTGGGTTGTGTTTGATCATTGCCAGTTTGTGAACAAGGGGTGGGTCAATCGCAATCGTGTTTTGCACCCCAATCCGGAGAAAGGGTGGCAGTACATCACCGTACCCCTGAGCAAAAGGGGGCGTTTCGATTTCATTGATGACATTGAGATTGACGACAGCAGTGACTGGCGTAAAAGCCTCACAGGTAAGCTGGTTCACTATCGTCGTGCGCCGAACTATCGGAAAACCATGTCGGTTTTTGAATCAGCCATCGGGACGCCCAACGCTGTCCTGTCCAGATTTCTGACCCACAGTCTCCGGGTGCTGGCTGATCATCTTGGCATCAATACAAAGATCGTGGTGTATTCTGAGCTGGACCTGGGGATCGATCAGGTCGCCCATTCCGGGGAGTGGGCGCTCAAGATCGCCAAGGCCATGGGGGCGGAGCACTACATTAACCCAATGGGGGGGCAGGCTCTGTTTGACCCTGCGCAGTTCCGTGAGGCGGGCATTGGTCTCTCCTTTATGGAATCGATTATTCGCCCGTACGGTCAGAATGGCTACGATTATGTTCCGAACCTGTCCATCCTCGACGCCTTGATGTGGTGTGATGAGGAGACGCTGCGAGACATATTGCTGAACGACTTCACCCTACACCCAGCCTGAGTGTCAGTGATGAGTGACGATTATCTGCACAAGGAATACCCGAAACAGTTTGATCGCGACGCGTTCTGGCAACAGATCAAGCGGACGGTGAATGGCAAGCCTGTCAGTGAGCAGGATATTCAGATGATCGTGGATCAGATATCGGGGGCGCTGCGGTTTCGGCCTGGCGACGTTCTCCTCGACCTGGGATGTGGAAACGCTGCACTGGCCAGCTACCTGTTTGATTCGATATCAGAATACCATGGCGTAGATTTTTCGGAGTACCTGGTTGGTGTGGCCCGGGAGTTCTTTTCGATACCGGGCAAAACGCATTTCTATTGTGGGGATGCGGTAGAGGCGACCCTTGAGTTTCCTGAGGCTTCCCGAATTACGCGGGTGCTCGTCTACGGCGTGATCTCTTATCTTTCCGCTGACTCAGTGAGCACGCTGTTGAAGACCATCTGGAGTCAGTACAGCGCCTGTGAGCGAATCTTTATCGGCAATGTACCGGATAAAACGAAGGCGGCCGATTTCTTCCAGCGGCGCAATGTCGTGGATTACCGGTTGGACGACCCGAAGTCGCCGATTGGAGTCTGGTGGAGCGCGGACGAGTTCGTTGCCCTGGGCGAAGCATGCGGTTTTAACGTGGACATCATGACGATGCCGAATGATTTCTACGGCGCCGGCTACCGATTTGATGTGCTTATGACGAGGCGAGTCTGATGTCTTCGACAGGCTTTCTCTCAACATCCAACCTTTACGAGCCTGAGAAAGAGCGCATTCTGGGGTATGTAGATCAGTGGCTCGAAAACGGGGGGGAGAGTCGTCCGGGTTGGCTGGTGTCGTTACTTGAGAAACGTCTCTGTGAGTACCATCAGGCTGAACACTGCGTGGCCATGTCCACGGGTTTCTGGTCATTGGTGGCGAGCTTGCGGTTAAGTGCCCTTGATGCTCCAGAGGTTATTATCCCGTCGTTTACCTACCGCCGGCTGGCAGATGTTGTGTTCTGGGCCGGTAAGGTTCCCCGTTTCGTGGACATTGATGAGTCCACGCTGGCAATCTCTCCCGAGTCAGTTGAGCGGGCTATTGGATCAAACACCGCAGCCATCCTTGCGGTTCATCCTATCGTGAATTGTTGCGATGTTTCGCGACTGACAGAGATTGCAGCGAAATATGCCGTGCCAATGGTCATCGATGCCGTGGAGTCCGTTCACGAAACCTGGCAGGGAAAACGCGTAGGGTCTTTTGATGTGCCCGAGGTGTTCTCGTTACACGCGAGCAAGCTGATCAATGGATTGGAGGGCGGCTACGTGTGTGTGAACGACAGTGCCTATGCAGGCAGGCTTCGTGATTTCAGATCCCGCGACAAAAGTAACGCCCGACGTCTGAAACCCGGGCACTGGCTCGCTTCGGACATGCCCGATATCCATGCTGCTTTTGCCCTTGCCGGACTGGACGAAATAGAAGAAAACGTCCGCCACAACCGCAAGATTTACCGGGCGTATCAAAGAGAGCTCAAAGGGGTTGCCGGTATCCGGCTTCTCGCGTTTGATGAGGCTCAGCAAACATCATTCAAAAATATTGTTGTTGAGGTTCCAGGCGTGAGCGGGGAAGAAAGAGACTGCATTGTGCGGAATCTGAATCAGGCTGGCGTTCTGGCCCGGGCCCACTATTCACCACCGCTTCATAGCAAAAGCCATGAGTACCCGGTTTTGTGCCCGGAGCCTCTTCCCGCAACCGAACGTGCTGCCCGGGCATTGCTCAATCTACCCTGTGGCTTCAGAGTGTCTGAAGCGGATGTGACGCATGTCGTCGCCATGATCAAGTCTCTACTATCGGACGTCCCCGGGAGTTGTGATGGCTGAATACAATGCCCGTAAAGTGGTTTCCGATATTCTGGCCAACCGCTATTTTACGAACCATGGGCCTCTTGCCCGTGCGCTGGAGCAGACACTGGAAGAACACATGGGGGCCCGGCACGCGGTGTTGGTCGGAAGCCTGGAGCTGGGGCTTCTGGTGGCCCTGATTGCGTTGCGAACAGGGCAGCATTCACGCCTGGTCTATTACCCCGGGGATGAAGATCCGTGCCTGGTACACGTAGGGGCATTCAGTGGTCTTTCAGTTCATGCTCTGGATAACCCCGACAGTGTTGTTCAGGACACCGATGTCCTATTTCGGACGCTCAGGGAGGAACGCGACTTGAACTGTGCAGCGGTTGGTCAGGGCCAGCAGCAGCTTGTCGTCCATTATCCGGACTGGTCAAGCGACCGCCCGGAGCAGGGGATTTCCGATGGCTTTCCTGAGCCAGTCCTGCTGGAGTTACCAACAAGGCACGGTGGCGCGGTATTACTGTTTAACTCTGACGAGCTCGCGGAGAGAGCCCGCAACGTTCGTAGCAGTTACGGTGTTCGCAAACAGGTACCGGTGTTTGTCACTTGCAACGGACGATATTCGGAAGCACAGGCCGGAACGGTTCTGGATTATCTGGCAAATTCCCTTGGCTGGTCATAGCCGCCACAAAGATTACTAGAGGTAAGACATGAGCGCTGAAATAGAACAATTGAAGGCCAGCGCCTACAGCGAGTTCGGAGCTGGCAACTATAAGCGCGCTGCAGAACTTCTTTTGCAGGTTGAGTCGGTCATCGGAAGCTACGATGCGTTGTCAAATGACATCGCGGTGGCGCAGTTCAAACATGGTGACTTCGAATCAGCCATCAATAAGTTCCGAGAAGCGTCAGAGTTGCAGGCAAACACGTCTCGCCTGATCCTCGACAACCTGGTTGAAGTCATGAAGGAGCGTGGCGCGGCTAAAGCACCGGTGATTCCGCCGGAGCAGGTGATCGCGCGTCACCTTTCTAAAAGCTATTGCCCCCTGTGTAATGCCGTTAACCAGGGGTTCCACGCGCTTCCGGAGTTCTACCGGAAGCATGCCGAGGACAATGGCTTCAAATATTTTGGCCAGGGTGAAATGACAGCCCACGATTCCTATACCTGTGCGTCTTGCGGTGCGTCGGACCGGGAGCGTCTTTATGCGTACTGGCTGTCTGCCCTTTTATGTCGAGGTGAATTGTCCCGTGATGCCAGCGTCATGCATTTCGCGCCGGAACCGGGTTTCTCCCGCTGGTTAAAGCAGATTGGCTTCGCCGATTACCAGACTGCCGATTTCGCCATGCAGGGAGTGGATCACAGGGTTGATCTGATGGATCTGCCTTTTGATGCGAACAGCCTGGACTTTTTCGTGTGCAGTCATGTTCTGGAGCACGTTCAGGACGATGCCAAAGCATTGTCAGAGTTGTTTCGCGTTCTGAGGCCAGGTTGCAGTGCGCTGTTAATGGTGCCGATTATCTGTGACCTTGACGAGATTGATGAGGACCCGGCTGAGGAGCGGGAAGCCGAGAGGTGGCGGCGCTTTGGCCAGGACGATCATGTTCGTCTGTACAACCGGGAGGGCTATGTCTCCCGGGTACAGAACGCGGGGTTCAGGTTGCAACTGCTGGATGTCGGGTATTTTGGTACTGCCGTTTACCAGTCGCTTGGCCTGAAAAAAGAAAGCGTTCTTTACGTTGTAACCAAACCCGAAAAGAGTGACCAATGACAGATCAGCAAAACGAAACCCTGGCCGTAAGTTTTATCATCACGGCTTTCAAGGCCAGGTTTCTGCGAGAGGCCATTGATTCCATCTACGCTCAGCAAGACGTTGAGGGCTTCGAAATCCTGGTGATGGATGACTGTGCCGATAACTCGGTGGCTGATGTCGTCGCTGGTTATGATGACGCTCGCATCCGCTACATCAAGTCCGCAACACAGTTGGGTGGCCTTGTCGGAATGGATTACGGCGTTCGTCTCAGCCGTGGGCGTTACATCAAGTTCCTCAACGACGATGACGTGCTGGCGGAAAACTGCGTGGTCAGACTCAGGTCGGCGCTGGAGCAGCCGGGCGTTATTCTGGCTACCTCCCGGCGGAAGCTGATTGATGACTCCGGCAATGCGCTTCAGGATCGGCTCTTTAACCTTATGCCGGTCCGCGAAGACGCTCGGTTACTTGGAAAAGACGTGCTCGAGTTTTTCCGGGTGTTTCCAATCAATTTCATTGGTGAGCCCAGTACTATCATGGTTCGCCGAAGAGACCTGCTGGGCGCGTATCCCCATTTGAGCGCCCTGAACAATCGCCTGATCACATCGGTCAACGACCTGGCTGTTTATGCCCGGTTGTTGATGGTGGGTGATCTTGGGTACGTGCAGGAGCATTTATCCTGTTTCCGCATTCACGCTGGTCAGAATCAACGCCACGCAAGCGCTCAGACACTCGGTGAAAATGGCCGCAAAGCCTTCCTGGCCCAGTTGGACGCAATGCTGGGCGGGGAGATAAAGCCGGAAGGGCAAGTTCAGGCCAAACCTCTTTGGGATCAAAGCAGCAACTTCCAGAAAGTCGATTTCAAGGGCTTTTACCAAAAAGCCGGAGGTATTGATGACGCTGGCTTGATGTCCTTTTCCGACCTTGAGCGACGTACCGAAGAGTGTGGTCGTCCCGGCGGCGTGATAAGTCTCGATAACTGGTACGGGCAGCGTGAGTTGTCCATTCCTCTGGCCAAACGTCTGGAGACAACCGCAGCACGGCAATCGCTGTGTCTGGTTCTGATCGATGAAAAGCCGGAGGATTACAACCTCAATATTTCTGTACTGGCATTCAGGATCGCACGCTACTACTGCCCCTCACTGTCGTGTCTGGTGCTCACCCCGGATGAATCGTTCTACCGGAAGGAGCTTTTTCAGGACGTTTCCTTTGCCGAATATGACCGTTCAGACCTGATCTCGGTGCTTAACGAAGCGGCTGCCTCTGATCTCAAGAGTGACTGGGTGGTGGTGGCCAGAACGCCTTCCGAGTTGACCCCGGCGGGCCTGGTACTGTTGTTGGCTGAGCTTGAGTCTTCTGGTGCAGCGCTGGATGCCGCTTATGGTGATGAGCTGGTCGAAAACAATGGTAAGACCGAAAGCGGCTATTTCCGACCCGGCCTCAACCTCGATATGTTGCTCAGTTCACCGGCCGATATGTCCAGGCATTGGCTGTTTCGCCGGGCAACGCTGGTCGAGCTTGGTGGGTTCAGCAAAAACGATGACAGTGCTTTTGAGCTGGGTTACATCCTGCGCCTTATAGAGGAGCGGGGGTTCGGTTGTATCGGCCGTACCGACGAGCCCCTGTTTCTGCTGCACGCGGGTACGCAGACGTTCGACCTGGCCGCATACGTACCAGTGATCCGAAGTCATCTGGAACGCCGAGGGTATGCTGGTGCCGGAATTGAGCCGGGCTTGACCTCAAGCAGTCTGCGGGTTCGCTACCCCCATGCCGGCGCGCCCCTTGTGTCGATCATTATTCCTACCAAGGACCAGCTACATCTGCTGCAAACCTGTGTGGAATCTATTCTCGAAAAGACCGCCTACCCGAATTACGAAATTCTGGTGGTGGACAACAACAGCGAAACGCCTGAAGCGCGCACATGGCTTGATGGCCTCAACAGTATGGGCCTGCCCAACCTTCGCGTGCTTCGTTACCCGAAGCCCTTTAATTTCTCGGCAATCAACAATTTTGCGGTAACGCAAAGCCGGGGAGACTACGTTCTGCTGCTCAATAACGACACAGGTATCATAAAAGAGGACTGGCTCGACGCCTTGATGAACCATGCTCAAAGACCGGAAGTGGGCATTGTTGGCGCCAAGTTGTTGTTCCCCAACGGCAAGGTTCAACACGCTGGCGTTGTCGTGGGCATGAGGGGGCCGGCTGAGCACATTTGTATTGATGCAGAGGCCAATGACCCCGGTTATATGAACCGACTCATGGTCGACCAGAATTACTCGGCTGTGACTGGCGCCTGCATGCTGGTCAGAAAATCAGTTTACGAGCAGGTCGGTGGATTGGACGAGGAGGCCTTTGCCGTCTCCTACAACGATATCGATTTCTGTCTGAAGGTGGCTCAGGCGGGTTATCTGAGCGTTTGGACCCCCCATGCGCTGGTGATGCATGTTGCCAATGCCAGTCAGACCTCGGTCGATAAAACAGCCGACGAGAACAAGGTTCGTCGCTTCCAGAAAGAGCAGGAAGCGATGTTTCAACGCTGGTTGCCCTACATGGGCAACGACCCCGCTTTTAACAGAAACCTGTCGTTGAGAGCGAATGGATTTGAGGTGGATCATCGTGTGGAGCTGAACTGGCAGCCCCAGAAGGCCCTTGGACTATCCACCATTCTTGCTCACCCTGCGGATCCCTGGGGCTGTGGTCACTACCGGATCATGCAGCCGTTACTGGCCATGAAAGAAGAAGCCGTCGCGGGCGGCATGGCGGACTTTGACTGGCTTAACATTGCTGAAATGGCCCGGTTGGATCCCGATGTCCTGGTGTATCAGCGACAGATCACCGATCAGGCTGTGGAGCACATGCAATCAGCCCGTCGGATACTGAAGAAGCCGACAGTCTTCGAGCTCGACGACTATTTACCGAATTTGCCGATCAAAAGTGCGTACCGGGAAAACATGCCAAAGGATATATTGAAGTCCTTGCGTCGTTCCTTGAAGCATGTGGATCGGTTTGTTGTTTCAACTTACCCGCTGGCAGAGGCATTTTCCGGATTGCACCCGGATATCCAGGTGGTTGAAAACCGTTTGCCAGTGGCGTGGTGGGGAGACCTGGAAAGCCTGAGGCGCCAGTCCGAAAAGCCCAGGGTGGGCTGGGCAGGCGGTATGGGGCATACCGGTGACCTCGAACTGGTTGAAGCGGTTGTGCAGGAACTGGCTGATGAGGTCGAGTGGGTGTTCTTTGGCATGTGCCCGGACAAGCTTCGTCCATTTGTCGCAGAGGTTCATGAGGGGATCGAGATTTCGCGGTATCCGCGAAAGCTGGCCAGTTTGAATCTGGACCTGGCTATAGCGCCACTGGAAGACAACCTGTTCAATCGTTGCAAGAGTAACTTGAGACTGCTGGAGTACGGGGCCTGTGGTTATCCTGTGGTGTGCAGCGATGTCGAACCGTATCGGGCACACGGATTGCCGGTCACGCTCGTAAAGAACCGCTTCAAGGATTGGGTCGATGCTATTCGAATGCATCTTTCGGATATGAAAGCGACCGCCCGGGCGGGTGACAAGCTCAAGCAGAGTGTGCGTGAAAAGTGGATGCTGTCAGGCGACAATCTGACGCTCTGGCTGAATGCCTGGACTAAATTCTGATGTCTTACATTTTTTTACAAAAGAAGCGAAATTTTTTCTAAAGGAGAGTCTGAGCGTGCCGTTAAGTGGAATAACAGGGCGGCGCTCCAAACTTGAATCGGGCGCCAGACCGTTTCAAGAGAAAACGACATCAGTCGAAGGAGAAGCATTATGGCTCTCGGTATTAACACTAACGTTGCTTCATTGTCCGCTCAGAACCAGCTGAACAAATCCCAGAACCAGTCCAATCAGGCTCTGGAGCGTTTGTCCTCAGGTCTGCGCATTAACTCTGCCAAAGACGACGCGGCCGGTCTGGCGATTTCCAACCGCTTCGAAGCTCAGATCCGTGGTCTGAACCAGGCAACCCGTAACGCCAACGACGGTATCTCTCTGGCGCAGACCGCAGAAGGTGCCTTGGGCGAGGCAGGTAACATCCTGCAGCGTGTTCGTGAGCTGGCGGTTCAGTCTGCTAACGCTTCCAACTCTTCCTCTGATCGTCAGGCTCTGCAGGACGAAGTAAACCAGTTGGTTTCTGAGTTGGATCGTATTGCAACAACTACCAACTTCAACGGCCAGAAGCTCTTCGACGGTACTTTCGGCTCCGCCCAGTTCCAGGTTGGTGCCAACGCCAACGAAACTATTTCTGCCTCTACCTCCAACCTGCGTACCGACAAGTACGGTAACAACCAGGTGATCGCGAGCGGTGCGGCAGCTGGCACAGCCGCTTCTGGTGGTGGCGCGGTGAATGGTGTGTCTTCCGGCTCTGTGGCCATCAACGGCTACCTGGGTTCAGAAACCATCAGCGTTGCGGCCAACGCGACATCCAAGGATATCGCGGCCGATATTAACTCCAAGACTGCAGACACTGGCGTAACCGCCACGGCCCGTACCGAAGTGGATCTGGCCTTTGCAGCTTCTGGTAGCTATACCCTGAATCTGACTGCGGACAACAGCGAAGCTCAGTCTGTGTCCTTCACCATTGACGCAACCAGTGGCCAGGATTCACTGTCTGCTGCGGTAGCGGCGATCAATGACCAGTCTTCCAAGACCGGTATCACCGCAGAAGTTGCCGAGGATGGTGCCTCCATCGTCCTGACCAACGAAACGGGTGCGGATATCGTGGTTGGCGACACTGGGGTACAGAACGCCGGTAACGTGACTATTACCAAGCAGTTCCGCGATGACGAGGGTGCGCTCCAGGATGCAGGTGGTGCGGCAACCCTGACTGCGGACACCACCGCTGAAGATGTGGCAACCAGTGGCTATCTGCAGCTGGATTCTGATCGCTCCTTCGCGGTTGATGTCACAAGCTCTAATGCCTTCGCGGACACTGGTTCTGAGTTGCGCAAGGTGTCTGATCTGGACATCTCCTCTTTCGAGAGCGCGACCCAGGCCCTGAAGACCGTAGACGCGGCACTGAACACCATTAACTCCCAGCGTGCGAAGTTTGGTGCGATCCAGAGCCGCTTCGAAAGCACCATCTCCAACCTGGAGTCCACCAGCACCAACCTGAGCGCCGCTCAGAGCCGGATTCTGGACGCGGACTTCGCGGCTGAGACAGCCAAGCTGTCCAAGGCCCAGGTGCTGCAGCAGGCCGGTATCTCCGTCCTGGCTCAGGCGAACGCCCGTCCTCAGCAGGTTCTGTCTCTGCTGCAGTAAGGGCTTGGCGGTAACGGCCGGAACCTTAGGGTTCCGGCTTTACGCCGTTAGAGGAATAGCGAGGTAAAGCTATGAATGACGTTAACCTGAATAACCCGGATCTCAAGCTGGTGCGTTCCAACGCCCAGGCTCCGGGGAAGGCACTGTCGTCATCTCAGGCCGAGGGCGGAAAAGCCCCTGACCTTGCTGCTTCAGGTTCGAGTGGCTCAGCCATTCAGAGCCCGCAGGCCGCGACTGAGACATCCAGAGCCGAGAAGCTTCAGGCTCGTTCGGAAGCGCAGCGGGATGAATTGAATGATGCGGTGAGCCAATTGAATGATTTCGTGCAGAATGTGCAGCGGGATCTTCAGTTTGAGGTGGATAACGAGATGGGGCAGACCATTGTTAAAGTGGTTGATCAGAGCACCCAGGAAGTCATCCGTCAGATCCCGGACGAAGTGGCAATGAGGTTGGCAGAAAAATTGCAGCAGGATGAACCGCTGACGTTGTTTAACATCAAAGTGTGAAAGCTTGCCGCTTTTACGCGGATGCCAGACAACGGTATTTCAGCACCGCCGCACCCTGACAGGGTCCGGCGGTGTTCTGCTTTATACGGTGCTAGACTGTCCGTTACAGGGTGTTACAAATTGGTGTAGTGGTTAGCCGAAATATAGGCAAAGTTTTGCCGCTGGCAGCCGATAAAGGACTAAGTAAGCGAAGCGCCCCCTTGAGGAGGCATGGTTATGGCAAATATTTCAGCATTAGGTATCGGCTCGGGAGTTCTGAACTCTGATCTGGTTGATCAGCTCGTTGAAGCTGAGCGTGCGCCTACAGAGAATCGGCTCGACACCCGAACCCAGAAGGCAGAGTTGCTCATTTCTGCCTATGGCACCTTGAAGAGTGCTATCACGGAGCTTCGGCTGCCGATGCGTCAGCTGAGCGCGCCCGACAATCTGAAAGCCTTTTCGGCAACGTCTTCAAATGAGGATGTATCGGTTACGGTAGACAGCACCAAGGCCAGCCGTGGCACCTACAACGTCAATGTGTTGAGCCTTGCGCAGTCGCAGTCCCTGGCGTCTTCCACGTTTGCTGACCGTGACTCTACGTCGGTCGGTACCGGATCGTTCACCATTTCTTCCGGTGATAAATCGGCGACGCTCACCATCGATGGTTCTAACAACACCTTGCAGGGGCTGGCGGACGAAATCAACGAAGCGGGCATTGGCGTATCGGCTGGCGTTATCGACACGGGTAGCGGCTTCCGGCTGGTGCTGTCGTCCGAAGAAACCGGCGAGGCAAATGCCATTTCCGTTTCGGTTACCGATGATGATGGTAACAATGACGACGCTGCCGGTCTGTCCCAGTTTGTGTTTAACGACACCACCCAGAACATGCAGGAGACCATCGCTGCCAAAGACGCGAGGGTCGAGATCAACGGTATTGAGATTACCCGTTCGACCAACTCCTTCACGGATGTTATTGATGGCCTGAGTTTTGAGGCAAAAGCAGAAGGTGTGACCTCCACCATCAAAGTCGAGCAGGATTTCGGTGCGGTAGCAGATCGTGTCGGAGCGTTTGTTGAAAAGTTCAATGCCCTCCAGACAACCATCAAAGGGTTGTCCGGCTTTAATGCCGAGACGGGGCAAGGCGGTATTCTTTCGGGTGATACCACCATCCGCTCAATCCAGGCGCAGTTGCGCAATGTTCTGGGCCGCGTGGTGCCAGGGCTTGAGAATGCCAGTATTCGGACCCTGGCTGATGTCGGCATTACCACAGACTATGAAACCGGCGGTTTGAGCTTTGATCGTGCCAAGTTTGAAGAGCAGCTGAAAAAGAACCCGGACGACGTGACTGCGCTGTTCGCCGAGCAGGGCCGTACCTCGAGCGCAGACGTTGAGTTCCTTGGCTCTGGCAGCGGGACAACCCGTGGAAACTACGCCATCAATATCACCCAGGCTGCCACTCAGGGTGGCGTGCTGGGTGATTCGGCATTGGCCGACGGCGTGGTGATTGATGGTACCAATGACGAGATCGAGTTCACCGTTGACGGTTCCACCAACTTTACTATTCAGCTCAGCCAGCAAACCTACGCAAGTGCGGCCGATCTGGTGGCTGAAATCCAGAGCCAGATCGACAGCAACTCGGCCTTGAATGCGGCCGGCCAGTCTGTGCGGGTCGGGCTCGACAGCAATGGCGTACTCCAGTTTACCTCTGGAGCATTCGGCAGTAGTTCAAATGTCAGCATCCTGTCCGTGGAAAATGGTGCGGCGCTCGGGCTTTCCGCCAAAACCGGAACCTTAGGCAAAGACGTTGCCGGTACGGTCAATGGCCAGGAGGCGACCGGTGATGGCCGGGTACTGACCGTCACTGGCGCGGGCGGTGCCAAAGGCATGCAGCTTCAGGTTGCCGGCTATAAGGACGGCGATCTCGGGCGGGTAAATTTCATCGAAGGTATTGGTGAACAGGCCGTTAATCTTGTCACCGACATTGTGGGTGCCGACGGCATTCTCGACGCAAAAACGGATAGCCTGAGCCGTGATCTTGAGCGGATTCAGGAGGAACGGATCCGGCTGGAAGACAGGATTGCCTCCTACCGTGAGCGGCTGGTCAGCCAGTTCACGGCGGCGGATTCCCTGATTTCCCAGCTCAACAGTACAGGCGATTACCTGACACAGCAGCTTGCGGCACTGGCTCCGCAGAACAACAGTAATCGATAAGCGGGGCAAGTCCCGGTAACGAAGAGGTTTATTATGAACGGTTTACAGGCATATCAGCGGGTAAACGCTCAAACCAGCATCACTGACGCTGACCCTCACAAGCTGATCCAACTGCTATACAGCGGTGCCCTGGAAAGGATCAATATGGCCAAGGCCCGGATGCAGGCCAATGACATTGAGGGTAAAGGCCGGCTCATCAGCAAGGCCATTGAAATCATCGGCGGCTTGCGCAGCTTCCTTGATTTCGAGAAGGGTGGCGATCTTGCAGAGCGTCTGGAAGGTCTATACGACTATATGGAGCGGACTCTGTTCGAGGCGAATGTGAAAAACGATCCCGCCAAACTGGATGAGGTCGCTGAGCTCTTGCGTTCAATCAAAGAAGGTTGGGATGGCATCCGCGAAGAAGTGGTAACCCAGCACTCCCAGGCCGCTGGCTAAACCAGTACTTTTGCCGTCCATTGCGCCCCTATCCTTTGGCAGGGTAGGGGCTTTATAGCCATTCCCCCCGCCATCCCGTACAATGTTGCCCTTCTTTTCAACACATCCATTCTGTTCAGTCTGGAGCAAGGGCATGTCTGATATTAAAAAGGTGGTGCTGGCCTATTCCGGTGGCCTGGATACTTCCGTCATCGTTCGGTGGTTGCAGGATACCTATAACTGTGAGGTGGTAACCTTTACCGCCGACATTGGCCAGGGCGAGGAAGTGGAGCCGGCGCGTGCGAAAGCCGAAGCGCTGGGCGTTAAGGAAATCTACATCGAGGACCTGCGCGAGGAGTTTGTGCGCGATTACGTGTTCCCGATGTTCCGCGCCAATACCATCTACGAAGGCGAGTACCTGCTGGGTACCTCTATCGCCCGCCCGCTGATTGCCAAGCGCCTGATCGACATTGCCAACGAGACGGGTGCAGACGCCATCTCTCACGGTGCTACCGGTAAAGGTAACGACCAGGTTCGTTTTGAGCTTGGCGCCTATGCCCTGAAGCCAGGCGTGAAGGTGATCGCTCCCTGGCGTGAGTGGGATCTGAACTCCCGCGAAAAGCTGCTCAAGTATTGTGAAGAGCGCAACATCCCCGTGGAAATGAAGAAGGGCAAGAGCCCGTATTCCATGGACGCCAACCTGCTGCACATCTCCTACGAAGGCATCAACCTGGAAGACCCCTGGGCGGAAGCCGAGGAAGACATGTGGCGTTGGAGCGTATCTCCGGAAGCCGCGCCGGACAAGCCCACTTACGTGGAGCTCACCTACAGGAAAGGCGACATCGTTGCCGTTGATGGTCAGGAAATGAAGCCCCACGTGGTGCTGGAAACCCTGAACAAGCTGGCCGGTGAAAATGGTATTGGCCGCCTGGACATCGTCGAGAACCGCTACGTGGGCATGAAGTCCCGCGGCTGTTACGAAACTCCGGGTGGTACCATCATGCTGCGCGCCCACCGCGCCATCGAGTCCATTACTCTGGACCGTGAAGTGGCACACCTGAAGGACAGCCTGATGCCGCGCTATGCTGAGGTGATCTACAACGGTTACTGGTGGTCCCCGGAGCGTGAGGCTCTTCAGGCGCTGATCGACCAGACCCAGAACTACGTGAACGGCACCGTTCGCCTGAAGCTTTACAAGGGCAATGTAGACGTGGTCGGCCGTAAGTCTGACGATTCTCTGTTCGATGAGAAGATCGCCACCTTTGAAGAAGACCAGGGTGCTTACGATCAGAAAGATGCGGAAGGCTTTATAAAGCTGAACGCGCTGCGCCTGCGGATTGCCGCTGGCAAAGGCCGCAAGCTTTGATGGTTTGTTGATGCCCTGAAAACGCCCGGTTCATAACCGGGCGTTTTTGTTTATACTTTTCAAACAATTCCAACAACGAAAGTCATCACCATGAATGCGTTGGGCACAGCTTCCGTCGCCGCTTTGCGGCAGTATGTTCGCTACGCCGATGCCAAAGGTATCGCGGTTGATCCGCTGTTTGAAAAGGCGGGTTTGAAGCCGGAGATCCTGGATTCCGATGAGGGCCGAATCGACGGCGAACAGCTCCAGGCATTTATTCACTTGCTGGCCGAACATACCGGTAACCCGGTATTGGGATTGGAGACCGGCGACTATGTGCAACCCGGTTCCTACAGTGTACTGGGTTACATCACCATGAGCTGCGCCACGTTGGGGGAAGCGGTTACCCGTATTGCGCCCTATGAGAAGCTGGTGGGGGATATGGGTACCACCCGCCTCAAGATGAAGGGCGATTCCGCGACACTGATCTGGACCTGCAATTTTACCGATTCTGTGGTGTGGCCCCAGGTGGTGGACAATGTCTTTGCCTCCTGGATCAACTATGCGCGATGGCTGGCAGACAGCACGGACGCCACGCCGCTGGAAGTTCGCCTGAGGCGGCCATCTCCCGGCCCGGAGCATGAGAAGGCCTATGCTTTGCGCTGGCAATGCCCTGTACAGTTTGATGCAGAGGAGGACAGTGTCACCTTTGCTCAGGCACTGCTCGCAACCCGCCTGCGTCAGCCAGACCCGCTATTGCGAAAAACCCTGGAAGCACACGCATTGTCTCAGTTGGCGTTGCTCGACACCGACACGGATCTGACCAGCAAGGTAAAGCAAAGTATCCAGAAACAGCTCGCCGAGGGCATTACCCGCCAGGATATGGTCGCCGAGGATCTGGGGATGACCAGCCGTACCTTACAGCGAAAGCTGAGTCAGGAAGGAGTGTCGTACCAGAAATTGCTGGATGAGGTGCGCCAGCAGATGGCGGAGGACTATTTGCAGAATACCGACATGAGTATTCCTGATATTGCCTTGCGCCTGGGCTACAGCGAAACCACGTCGTTTCACCGAAAGTTCAAGGCCGCGACGGGTAAGACGCCGGGGGATTTTCGCAGGCAATAAAAAAGCCAGCTTATAAAAGCTGGCTTAAGGAATTCGGAAAGAACGAAAGTGCCTGAAAAATTCGTTGATCCTGAGGAATCCACCTGCGGTACCCATATGGCGGCGGAGGTACTACTCGGCTCCTCCGCCATGGGTGGATACTGCTTGATTCCACAATGTCAGAATAAGCCTGATCGCCTTTCCTGTCTGTTTGTGAAGTGTGTCCCAGTGTTACTGTTTGTGATCGCTACACACCTTCCCGTATCTCCGGGGTGATTTCGGTGAAACGACGGGTTTCATAGGCATCTACCAATCCTTGCACGGCTGCGCGCTCCAAATCCTGCACTGTTGGTGTGCCGTCCTGGGCATCGGCTTTGCACAGGGCCATACCGGCCTCCACAGAGATGAAGCCGGCGGTGGTTTTCAGGGCTTTGTGGTTGATGCCGTCAAAAATGCGCCGGAACGCGGTGGTGGTGCAGTGATCACTGTTGGGAAAGTAGGAGACAATCGCAAACTGGTTATCACCCACCCGACACAGGGCATCAATCGGGCGAATCAATGTGCTCAGGCGCCGGGCGATGCCGATCGACAGTTCGCTCATCACGCTGGGCGGATGCTTGCGCTTCAGCTCTTGCCAGTTACGGATGCCGCACATGACGTAGGCGGTTGACCCGCCGCGGGATTCGGCGTGGCGCAGGGTTTTCTGCAAGCGCTGGCGCGCGTATTTGTTGTTGGTCAGCCCGGTTTCCAGATCAATGATGTTGCTGGATTCCAGTTCCCGGTTGTTCTCCACCAGCAGCGCGTTGGCGCGCAGCAGGGTGTTCTGCCGGTCTGCCATGCGGTCCGCAGCAAAGATGCGAGGGATGAGCTGTTTGGTCATGTCTGATTTGTAGATGAAGTCGTCCACACCCCGGTCGAACGCTTCCGACAAGGCTTCCACGCTCTCGCGGGCGGTGAGCAGAATCACATAGGTGTAGTGGTTGTTCTGCTCGTCTTGCTGGCGAACCTGGTCGGTCAGCTGCAGGCCGTCCATTTCTGGCATCAGCCAGTCTGCAATCAGTACGCTGACCGGGCGTTGTTCCATGAGTTTCAGGGCAGCCGGTGCGTTGTTGGCGATGCGTATGTCGCGGTATCCGGCATTTCGCAGCGTACGGCCCACCACCATACTGCTGAATTTGGCGTCGTCTACTACGAGAATGGGAAGATCGAGGTTTGGCATTATTTATCTACTTCTTACCAGTCCATTGTCAGATGCGGTTCGCCACAGCTCTTGGTATTCTTGGCGGTTTCGAACATCCGTAATCAAATTGTCGCCACAGTATACCCCTCCGTGGCCTTTGGAGAATAACGACTATGCCTTCTTTTGACATTGTTTCAGAAATCGAAATGCACGAAGTTACCAACGCGGTGGATCAGGCCAAGCGTGAACTGGGTAACCGCTGGGATTTCAAGAATGTTGAGGCGGATATCGAGCTGGAGGACAAGCGCCTGACGTTGAGCGCAGAGCAGGAGTTCCAGCTGGAGCAACTGGTGGACATGATGCGAATGGCTTTTGCCAAGCGCAACATCGACACGCGTGCCCTGTCGGAAGATGGCGAAAGCAAAGCGGGCAAGCTGGTGAAGCAGCATTTCACCCTGAAGCAGGGTATTGAAACGGACATGGCCAAGAAGATCGTGAAGATGATCAAAGAGCAGAAGATGAAAGTGCAGGCCAGCATTCAGGGCGACAAGGTACGGGTTACCGGCAAGAAACGGGACGACCTGCAGGAAGCCATTGCCATGTTGCGTGAGGCAGAACTGGACATCCCGCTGCAGTTCAACAACTTTCGCGACTGATTCGGAGAGGCTCTTATTTATCTTCCCCCCAATGTTGTAGCCCTGATTCGGGATACCGCCTACACCTACACCCGCTGGCAAGTAATTGCCATGTTGTTTCTCGGGTTCTCGGCGGGGCTGCCCTTTCTGCTGGTGTTTTCCACCCTCAATGCCCGCCTGGCAGACGTTGGGGTGGAGACCGCCACCATCGGTTTTTTCAGCTGGCTTGGCATTACCTATTCCATCAAGGTGTTCTGGGCGCCGGTGGTGGACCGGCTGAAACTGCCGGTGCTGGACCGTTTATTTGGCAAGCGCCGCAGCTGGATTCTGCTGGCCCAGGCGGGCATTGCCACCGGGTTGTATCTGATGTCCCAGACGAACGCCCTGGCGGCTCCGGAGACACTGGCGTTGTTCGGATTGTTGGTGGCTTTTTCCTCCGCCACGCAGGATGTGGCCATTGATGCCTATCGCATTGAGATTGCTCAGGAGCGCCTGCAGGCGGCGTTAGCGGCCACATACATCTTTGGTTATCGGCTGGCGTTGCTGGTGGCTGGCGCCGGTGCACTGTATGTGGCGGAGTTCTGGTCCTGGGAAGTGTCGTATCAGGTGATGGCAGCGCTGGTGGGTGTGGGTGCCCTGACGGTTCTGATCGTGAAAGAGCCGGAAGTAAACCATTTTGCGGCTGCGCAGGACATTGCCCATCGAATTGAGGAAGAGGTGGAGAAACGAAGCCACCTGCCGGAACGCCTGGCCAGGTTAACTGGCTGGTTCTATGCCGCGGTGGCTGGCCCGTTTCTGGACTTCTTCCGTCGGTATCGGGAGCTGGCGGTGGCCATTCTGGTGCTGGTGGCGGTGTATCGCATTTCGGATATTGCCATGGGGGTGATGGCCAATCCGTTCTATCTGGATTTTATGGGTTTCAGTAAAACCCAGGTGGCCGATGTCACCAAGGTGTTCGGGTTTTTTATGACCATTGTTGGCTCCATGGTCGGTGGGGTGCTGGTGGTGCGCTATGGCGTGCGCCGGATACTGCTGGCAGGTGCCGTCATGACGGCGGCAACCAATCTTCTATTCGTGCTGCTAGCCCAGCAACCACCGGATATCGCGGCGCTGGCCTTGGTGGTGAGTGCCGATAACCTCAGTGGCGGTATTGCCAACGTGGCGCTGATTGCCTGGCTGTCCAGCATGACCAGTGCCTCGTTCACCGCCACCCAGTATGCCTTGTTCAGCTCGCTGATGACGCTGCCGGGCAAGTTCCTGGGGGGCTTTTCCGGGATTGTGGTGGCGAACTTTGGCTACGCCGAGTTCTTCCTGATTGCGGGGTTGATGGGCGTGCCTGCGATTCTTCTGGTGCTGTTTATGATGCGACACGGCGCCAGGCTGGATGCGCTGGCGCCAGTCAAACATGAGGAAGATGCCCTGGTGAAATAGCGGCCGTTCAGGAAGAGCAGCTGATGTTCAGATGTTTCCCCCAATCCGGTGGCAGGGCAGCGTATTTCTCATACTCGGGTTGCTCATCAAAGGGCTTTTCCAACACCTTGAGCAGTTCCTTCATTGGCTCATAGTCGCCGTTCTGCGCCTCCAGGATGACTTGCTGGGCCAGGTAGTTGCGCAGAATGTACTTCGGGTTTACCCGGCGCATGGTGTATTCCCGTTCATCGTGGCCACGGGTTTCCTTCTGTAGTCTGGCTTCGTAACGTTCCAGCCACTCGTCAGCCACGCTGCGGTCTGCGAACAGATCACGAACCGGCGCGGTGCCATGGTCGTGTAGGTTGGACAGGCCGCGGAAAAATCGGGTGTAGTCCACGTGGTGTTCGTGGAGCATGCTGAAGGTGTCCATGATCAGGCCCATATCTGACCCATCCGCTTCCTCCAGCCCCAGCTTGGCGAGCATCTGGTGTTTGAAATGCTCGTTGTAGGCGGTTTCATAGCGTCGCAGTCCCCGGCGAACGGTATCTTCGTCCATGATCGGCAACAACGCATTGGCCAGGTACTGACAGTTGATAAAGCCTACCTGGGGCTGGCGGTTGTAGGCATAGCGGCCTTCGTGATCGGAGTGATTGCAAACGAAGCCGGCGTCGAAATCGTCCAGGAAGGCGAAGGGGCCATAGTCAAAAGTGTCACCGATAATCGACATGTTGTCGCTGTTCATCACCCCATGGCAGAAACCAACGGCCTGCCATTTCGCAATTAGTCTGGCGGTGCGTTCCACCACTTCCTCAAACCAGCGGGCGTAGCGTTGGTCCTCCGGCAAGCTGATCAGTTGAGGGAAGTGCAGGGCAATCACATGCTCTAGCAATGTTTTCAGGGCGTCCGGCCCTTCATGGTGGGCTGCAAACTCGAAGTGGCCAAACCGGATGTGGCTTTTCGCTACCCGCATCAAAGCGGCGGCGGTTTCAATAGATTCCCGGCGCACCGGGTCTTTGGCGCTGATCATGAACAACGCCCGGGTGGTGGGAATTCCCAGGCCATGCATGGCCTCACTGCACAGATATTCACGAATGGTTGACCGGAGTACTGCCCGGCCATCGCCGAAGCGGGAGTAGGGCGTGGTGCCTGCCCCTTTCAGGTGCCAGTCCCAGCGTGTGCCGTCTGGCCCCACGGTTTCCCAAAGTAAGAGGCCGCGGCCATCGCCCAGTTCCGGGTTGTACATGCCGAACTGATGCCCGGTGTACTTCATGGCGACCGGGTCCATCCCCTCCAGAAGTTCGGCGCCGGCACCAATGGCCGCCCAGTCATTTTCATCCCGCACCAGAAATCCCATATCGCTGGCCAGGGCCTGGTTAAAGCAGACCATGCGCGGTTCAGACAGGGGGGATGGCTGTACCCGACTGTAGAAGCTGTCCGGTAATTCCAGGTAGCGATGTTCCACCTGAAAGCTGTTGTTGCTCATAAAACGACCTGGCTTTGGTATGAATACTGCGTATGTATAGGGTTGAAGCCTAACAACAGATTGCAGAGCAGGTGAACCAAATGCAACCACACCTGATAGTTTTCACCGACCTGGACGGCACCTTGCTGGACCATCACAGCTACAGCTGGCGGGCCGCATCGCCGGCCATGGCAAAGTTGGCCGCTAACGGTATCCCCTTGATTTTTAACTCCAGTAAAACCGCCGCCGAGATGCGCCATCTGCAAAACGCGATGGGCATACGGGCGCCCTTTATCGTCGAGAACGGCGCGGCGGCGGTTATCCCGGCGGGCTGTCTGGACCGCACCGAAGAACAGGTGATGAATTTTGGAGCAGATCACCAACAGGTCCTTCGCACGCTTATGGTGCAGAGGAGGGCGGGCGCACAGTTTCGGGGCTTTTCGGATATGGCGGATGCGGAACTGGCGGAGGTTGCGGGCCTGGATGAAGTGGAGGCCTCTCGGGCCCGGCAGCGCCTGGGTACGGAGCCGCTGATCTGGCAAGGCAGTGATCCGGAGCTGGACCAATTCAGTGCGGCACTGGGGCGTGAGGGGCTCCGTCTGGTGCAGGGGGGGCGTTTCTGGCACGCCATGGGGCGCTTCGACAAAGCCGAGGGGGCCCGCTTTTTGCTGGAGCAATACCGGGAGCACTATCGGGGCGAGCCGCTAGTCACCATCGCATTGGGCGACAGCCCGAACGACCAGCGCATGCTGGAGGCCGCGGATATCCCGGTGGTGATTCGCGGGGTGAACAGCGATCAGGTCCAGTTGCCATCGCAGAAGCACCCCATGCGCTCCCTGAAGCCCGGCCCGGAGGGTTGGAACGAATGCGTACTCAATCTTCTTTTCGAGTACGGCTACTAGGCCGCCAGGCGTGGCCAAAAGCATAGGAGAGGCGCCATGGGCGACTTTTACCAGAATGGCATAGTAACGACCCTGCACAATCTTGTGCGACGACCGGTAGAAGACATCGAGGCCGATCTGCTTCAGTTCCGTAAAGCGCGGCCCATGTCACTGGTGTTGCCGTCGCTGTATTCAGAGCTGGAAGGCCCCGCCCTGAAACACATTGTCCAGGAGCTGGCAAAGGTGCCTTACCTGGAAGAAATCGTGATCGGGCTCGATCGTGCCGATGAAGCACAATACCGGCACGCATTGGAGTACTTCTCCGAGCTGCCTCAGCCGTTCAAGGTACTGTGGAACGATGGGCCGCGTTTGCGGGCCATCGACCTCAAACTTCGCGAGCAGGGCCTGGCCCCAACTGAAATGGGTAAGGGTCGGAATGTCTGGTATTGCTTCGGTTATGTGCTGGCCTCCGGGGTGAGCAAATCGGTGGCGTTGCATGATTGCGATATCCTGACCTACTCGCGGGACCTGCTGGCACGGTTGATTTACCCGGTGGCCAACCCTGGATTCAACTACATGTTCTGTAAGGGCTATTACGCCCGGGTCGCCGACAGCAAGATGAATGGCCGTGTCAGTCGTCTGCTGGTAACCCCGTTGATCCGTGCCCTGAAAAAAGTCTGCGGCCCGAACGATTTTCTCGACTACCTCGACAGCTACCGCTATCCCCTGGCCGGAGAATTCTCGTTCCGCACAGATGTTATCAATGACCTGCGCATTCCCAGTGACTGGGGGCTCGAGATTGGTGTGCTCTCGGAGATGAAACGAAACTACGCCACTAACCGCCTGTGCCAGGTGGATATTGCTGATGTCTACGATCACAAGCATCAGGATCTCTCGCCGGAGGACGCCAGCCGAGGACTGTCCAAGATGAGTGTGGATATCGCCAAGGCCCTGTTCCGAAAGCTGGCCACCAATGGCGAAGTGTTCTCCAATGAAAAGTTCCGCACCATCAAGGCGACCTATTTCCGTATTGCTCTGGATTTTGTGGAAACCTATCAGAACGACGCCGTAATCAACGGGCTCGGCTTTGATCGGCACAAGGAAGAAAAGGCGGTGGAATTGTTTGCCCAGAATGTGATGCGCGCCGGTGCCTACTTCCTGGATAACCCCATGGACACCCCCTTCATCCCCAGCTGGAACCGGGTGACCAGTGCCATTCCGGACATTCGTGAGCAACTGCTGGAGGCTGTTGAACTGGACAATCAGGAATATCGGCCATGACTCAGCCACTGAAGAGCAAGCTGCAAGGTATGCTCGAGGTCGTCTATCCCTCGGTAGATTGTGACTTTCTGGCGGAGCAGTTACTGGCCACCATGGGGCTGGCGCCCAATGCCGACGCCCCACCGGCCCACCAGAACCATTGGGACGAAACCGATGTGTTGCTGATTACCTACGCGGATACGCTTCAGCAATCGGACGAGAAGCCACTGGTGACGCTCAAGCGCTTCCTGGATGACTGCCTTAAGGACTCCGTTTCCGCGGTGCACATACTGCCCTTTTTTCCCTTCAGCTCTGATGATGGCTTTTCGGTGATGGATTACCTGGCGGTGAATGAGAGTCACGGTGGCTGGCCGGAAATTGAGGCCATTGCCCGGGACTACAAGTTGATGTCCGATCTTGTGATCAACCACATGTCGGCCCGCAGCCGGTGGTTCGAAAACTATAAGAAGCGCATCGACCCGGGTAAGGACTATTTCTTTGAAGGCAACCCGAAAGACGACCTCAGCCAGGTAGTGAGGCCACGTACGTCGCCGCTGCTCAATCCGGTGCAGACCGACGACGGCGAGCGCTATGTGTGGTGCACCTTCAGTGAAGATCAGGTAGACCTGAACTTTGCCAACCCGCAGGTGTTGTTGGAGTTTGCGGGGATCATCCGCCAATACCTGGAAAGGGGTGTGATGGTTTTCCGTATGGATGCCGTGGCCTTTCTCTGGAAAGAGCCGGGCACGCCGTGTATTCACCTGCAGCAAACCCACGAGCTGATCAAAATTCTGCGCTTGCTGATTGAACATCACACGCCGGACGCGGTGGTGATTACCGAAACTAACGTGCCTAACCGGGAGAACCTGACTTATTTTGGCAATGCCAACGAAGCCCACGCCATCTATAACTTTTCGTTGCCGCCTCTGCTGATCAACACGCTGGTGACCGGCAATTGCCGACATCTGAAAACCTGGCTGATGAGTATGCCCCCGGCGCAGCTGGGCACCACCTATCTGAACTTTATCGCTTCCCACGACGGCGTTGGACTGCGGCCCACAGATGGCCTGCTGACCGAAGATGAAAAGCAACGCCTGATCAACACCATGGAGTCGTTTGGGGGTAAGGTGTCCTACCGCCGGACGGCCGACGGGCGGGATCAGCCCTATGAGATGAACATTGCGCTCTGGGATGCCCTCAAAGGAACCGCAGAAGGCGGTGCTGACCACTGGCAGCTCGCGAGATTCCTGTGTGCGCATACCATCATGCTGGCTCTCGAGGGCATTCCCGCCTTTTATATTCACAGCTTGCTGGCCACGGAGAACGATCAGGCGCGGGTGGAACATACCGGGCGCCTGCGCTCCATTAACCGCAGTCAATGGCAGTTGTCGCAACTGGAGGAAACCCTCGCAGATCCACTGACCCACCACAGCAAGGCATTCCGGGAGCTGAAGCGTTTGATTGCCATACGCCGCGCTCAACCTGCGTTCCATCCGAACGCCACGCAGTTCACCTTGCACCTGGGGTTGCAGTTGTTCGGGTTCTGGCGCCAGAGCATGCGACGGGAGCAGTCGGTGTTCTGTATCCATAACATCAGTCCCGAGGTGCAGCAGGTGGCGCTCAGTGATATCAATCTGATCGGAACGGATCGCTGGGTAGACTTGATCTCCGGAATGGAGGTGGATGATCTGGCTGGATCAATCACCCTGAAGCCGTATCAGAGTGTGTGGTTGTCCAACCAGCAGAGACGCTGAGCGTTAAGGCGAATGCCTCAGGAATGAGGCATGGTTGGTTTGTATTCTGCAGGTCGGTGGTTATAATCGGGGCTGCTCAGGATGAGTCAGTTCAACATAATCTTCAGGGATCGAAGTCATGCCCCAGGCAAGCGGATTGCAGTTCACCGCCCGTGTAGGCGAATTCCCCTCGGATCACTTTGTCGTTGTCGGCTTCGCGCTGACCGAACGGCTGTCTGATCTGTTCCATGGCCGGTTGCAACTGGCCAGCAC
>ENA-ORCQ01000088-ORCQ01000088.1-marine-metagenome-genome-assembly--contig:-NODE-88-length-68442-cov-4.246427_pt1 | contig 68442 bp, 55 predicted proteins | sample MGYA00237780_ERZ508510 | MGnify/ENA primary metagenome ERZ508510 (study PRJEB26181, sample SAMN06268981) | marine metagenome | isolation source: Tt an E2 anaerobic enrichment on eucalyptus from sediment...
TTGCGAAGGTACATACACATGGGTATACCTATACACTGATTGTGCAGGACTAACATTTGAATGGACCTATACATATAATATCCAATACAATAGTGGTCTAACACCACCTAAGGATGCAATTGTAACCGTATCATGTCCTTCTGAAGCAGTTGAACCAACTCCACCAGAAGTAAAAGATGCCTGTGGAAGAATAGCGGATGTTGAGTTAATCAAGGAACCAGAAACCATATTAAAATGGGCAATCATTTGTGAACGTGAAGTCATTTATACCTTCCGTTATACCTCATGCGATGGTTCTACTGCTGACTGGAAGTTTACTTATATGATAGAATACGAAGACGTAATTATGCCACCAAATGGTTATAAAACCATTTCATGTGCAGACGAACTTTATACTCCAACTCCTCCCGAAGTTAAAGACAGATGCGGTCATGTATTAGAATATGAAGGACCTTATGTAAGTTCTATCCCGGAATGCGAAGGAGAAGTAACTTACACATGGGAGTTCATGGATTGTAACAGAAAAGTTTATCAGTGGACTTATACCTTCACGATTAAACTCGAATACAAAAACTGTGAAACTGCATTTGCCAGAGGAAATATGAATGAATGTTTCCTTGCTGATTCAGATTTGGGAAATAGCAGATGGGGTTGGACCAATAAAATTATACCTTCATCAGAACCATACATTTTGCCACTTTGGAAAGGTGCTCCGGCCTGTGACCCAATATCTGCAGGGAAAGGTGTTCAGGTTGGTAATGCCATAATAAATTACTACAATGGTTCGCTTACTGTTGAGTATGCTCTATTCGAAAATAATGTAATGGAAGAAGCCCATATTTATGTAGGATGTGAAAAATATCCAACAAAAGATGGTACAAATACTGTAGCTCCCGGACAATATACTTATGTAGGTGAGAAACTTGACCATCCACAAAACTTAGTTGTTCCATTCACAGATGTTAACGGAGAGGTATATATTGTTGCTCATGCAGTTACTTGTGAAGAATACTGTGGTTGCGGGCCTGAAAGCGAAACTATTAACCCAATTAGTTTAGGAATTGATTGTACCAATGGTGGTCCAGATGTTGCAATGCTTGGAAATATGTCAGTTTACGGTTCTACATCAACAAAGGCCAATCGTCGTGCGGTTCCGGTAACTTTCTCTGAAGATGGGGATATTCAAAGTATCAGTATCTTCCATAATGGTGGTACGGGCAATGTTTTACTGGCTGTTTATGCTGATAATTCCGGTTCTCCTAATTCTCTGCTTGGAACATCTCCTTCTACCCCAATTAATGCTTCCGACGGATGGCAGACTGTTTCCTTATCAAGTACTGTTCCGGTAAGCAACGGTGAAACTGTTTGGCTGGCATGGGTATTTGAAAATAACCCGGGAATCAGATATACCACCGGTACTCCGGCAAGAGCACAATCTGAGGACACATGGTCAGCTGGTATGCCTGCCACATTTGGCTCGGCTACTATGGCTAATTATAAGTATTCTGTCTATTGTACTTACACAACGGACGGAACAAAATCCGGATTTATTACCACAGAAGAATTGTCACCTCAATTCAGACCTTCAGAACTCAAAGTATATCCAAATCCATTCTCTGATTGGTTGCGATTTGAATTTGTTGCACGTGAAAATGTTAATGCACGAATTGACTTATATGATATGACAGGTAGACTTGTCAAAAATATATTCGAACAACCGATTGAAGCAGATATATGGTATGAAGCTGAATTCAGACCTGACACTGAAATTAGCGGAATTTATATTTACCGGGTAACTCTTGGAGATAATATTACCAACGATAAAGTGATATTTAAAAAAGAATAATCTGATTACCCCAAAAAGGTAAAAGCTTAATAAAAAGAATGTCCCGGAAACAATTGTTTCCGGGACATCTTTTATAAGGGGATTATATATTCTTTATTCAAAAGTTGAAACTATTCTTTTACAAATTTTTCATAGCTCACATGACCATCATTTACTATCACTACCAAATACATCCCCTTGACAAGACTATTTACTTCAACTCTTGTAATTATATCCGTTATATTTTTTGAAATTAGTTCCTTTCCTCTTAGATCAAAAATCGTATAATGTGCCCCTGGCTTAACAGAATTTAATTCAATATTTAAAAATTGATTTGTGGGATTAGGATATATTTTTAAGATATCTCTTTTAACACTTTCAGATTTGCTTGTCATAATCACCCCAAAAGAAGCCGCTTGATTTTCAAATGAAACCTTATAATCTTCCACTTCACCATAGTAATTATTGTCGCAAGAAGAAGGTGCTTTTGAATTTCGCATGGCAATTCTCATTCGGGTTGCTTCATTGGCATATGCAGGAATTATAAAACTAGATGTTATTGTTCCTTTTTTATTATTTAACGCTAACAGGTTTTCTCCTGAATCCTCAAAATCACCATCATTATTGAAATCTATCCACAACCTCCAAAAATTTCTGTTAGTTCCGTCGGCGGGAGACAGACTAATATCATAATTTTTCCCCGGGATAAGATAAATTGGAGTTGAATTTAAACTATATCCATTCCCTCCTGCAGAATTGCTAAAACTTCCAAAAGAAACATTTTTGATATAATCAGAATTACTGTTTATACCAACAGGAAAACAATATTCAGAAATACTCTTTTCATTTATAACGACATAATTTTTCTTTGTTTTTGTAACAGGTGCAAATCCTGGTTTTGTAACAGTTAATGAAACATCAAATTCACCAACGCTTGAATAACTTACCACCGGATTTCTTGCATTACTAAAAGAAGGATTCCCACCAGGAAAAGACCATTCCCATTGAGTTGGATCATTTTCTGACAAATCCGTAAATGAAATACTTTCTTCCACTGTTATATTGGTATTATTAGCTGAAAACTCAGCTACAGGAGCAACAGGAACAGCTTTTTGAAATACAATTGTATAGTCCTCCACTTCTCCCGCAGGGAAAATCTCACATTGTGAAGATGGTGAATTTTGTTTCATTGAAATCCGCATACGCGTTGAAATATTTAAACCTGAAGGAATTTTAATTTCACCGGTTATTGTTTTTGAACTGGCTTTGCTGGAAAAAACCAATTCATTGACATCATCAAAATCTTTATCCCCATTGTAATCTATCCATATGTTCCAACAAACCTTTTTACCCGGTCCTGAAAAGCCAGGACTAAGAATTACTTTCTGCGTTGTATTTTCTTCTATACTAAAAACATGGCCGGTGAAATCCTGATATCCTGATTCTCCGGATGAAGAAGAGGTATTGTTTAGCGAACCAAAACCAACAGACGAAATCCACATTCTTGATGCATTGCCCCTTGAAGAACAATAATCCGAAATTTCTTCCTTTACAGTTATAAAATCATTTATCTCCTTTATTGAAGAACCTGCATCATTAGTAACCATCAATGAAACAGCATATAGTCCTGGCTTTGTGTAAGAAACAATTGGATTTTGCAAATTTGAACTTCCCGGGTTACCTTCCTCAAAATTCCATAACCAAGTAGTAGGATTATTTAACGACAAATCTTTAAAAGCTATTTCTTCTCCCGGATTTATAATAGTTTTGTCTGTACTGAAATTTGCATCAGGCTGGATAACAGACTCTTGTACATTTACAAAATTTAAAAAGGTCTTTGTACTGGTTCCCTGTGCATTTGTTACCTTCAACGTAACATCAAATTCTCCAACAGAATTATATGATACTACTGGATTTTTGATTGAGGAAATTGCCGGATTTCCTCCATCAAAAGTCCATTCCCATAAATCAGGATTATTTGTTGAATTATCAGTAAAAATAATCTGCTCTCCTGATTCAATATTCGTTTTATTTGCAGAAATAGAAACAACCGGTGCACCATTTAATAAAGTATAATTACCATATTCGTCTATTGGGCCAAGTGAAGGATCTGCATCATTTCCGTCAGGAGTATCGGGGCCACCGCAGGTAGCAGGTTTTGGTCCTAAACCCCACCAGTAATAGCCATCTCCATCTGCATCTTTAAAAGTCACGTTGTATTCGTTAATTTCACTTACGATAGGAAGTTTTATTGCAATAGTCCATCCTACATTTGTTATTGGAGTTTCAACATATACATATCCTTCATCTCCAAAATCATATCCCCAACTATTTTTGTAAATCCAAACTGTTTTACCAATTAGAGGATCACCTGTTTCAACAGTTTTCCAGTTTCTTGTGAGACTTAAATCACGGTAGTAAAATATATCGCCCTCCTTAACCACTTTATATCCTACTAGGACCATTGCATGATTCCAATCGTAAAGTCCACTGCTTAAAGGGCCCAGATTAATTATCATACTTTTCAAATTATCCTCATTTTTTTCGTAAGGTGAAAATCCAAAATCAATCCGTCCGCTTATTCTCATTCTTTCCATTGGATTGGACATCTTTTCATTACAATCAACATCATTGGATGTATATATAAATGAGGCTTCATCAACTATCCCTTCATTCGCAATGTAGTCCAACGCTCTTGCTGGAGACCCTCCAATACAATCGCCAGCACCACTGCAAGACAACAAATCCTGTTCTGACAAGTCAAGGTTCAATTGCTGATTATAATATAAATTTGTTACTGCTTCAACAGCTCCTGTTGCTGCAAAAGCCCAACATGAGCCACAATTAAGTTGATCCGTTACAGGCGTAATCCAGTTTTTACCATGTCGATCCCGCCAGTCCCATTCATCAACGTATGGACTGGAACTTGCAGATTTTAATTGTGTATCAGAAGTTGAAGTTGAAATTACACCTCCCACGTAATACTCAAAGCCTGCCGGGAATTTACTTTGTCCAAACAATTTCTTTTTCTCTTCATAAGAAAGTTCTGAAACACCTGTATGACCAGCAATCCAGTTTTTTCCCTTCTCTTTAAGATTTTTATTTATTCGATCTATTTTTTCAGCATTTTGCTGCTTCTTTTTTTCTTTTTTGGTTTTAACGATATCTTTCCCGATTCCTACAGATTTATTATAAGTTAATCCTGTGAGATGGATAGAAGCATTTGAAATTTCAATCCTCATAGAATAGGGAGATAAATTATTCAATAAACAAGTCTCCTCGCATATTTCGTTGATTGTAATATCCCCCATAGTTTCAGCCAGCAAATGGTTGGTTTCATAAACCATATATTCCCTGAAATTTTTTGTTATCAGGATTACCCTAACAGAACTGGTTTCGTCAACCAGGTTTATTTTACCGCTAATCGCCAATCCGTATAACTTATTGACTTTCTTTTCAAAAGGAAATATTTCAGTATTCTCACTGATGAGTTGATCCAATTCAATGGTTTCCGGCTCAGTACCTTCCAGTTTAAATCCATTTCCATTACCTTGTCCAAAACTACACAGCACTCCAAAAACCATTACTGATACAATGATTAAAAGCGTCCCTTTTTTCATAATATTAATTGTTTAATCCGGTTGTTTATCACAAAATTATATCCAGGTTATAAACCAAAACGTCAATAACCTGCTTCTGAAATTTGTTCAATAATAAAATCAAATACATGTGGCCTGTACCACAAATACTTCACTAATTTTTCTAAACCTCTTATTGTTTACTAAAACTCAGGAATCTAAAGCGTCACTTCTTTTGTTTTCCATTTAAGGTTTGTCGGTGTAAACTTATGGTTATTTTTATTCTGATTCAATAATTTTATTACTCAAATCTCACAAATACAAGCAATTACTGGCACTTTAGGATTTTATTTATAATTAATCAAAATAAGCTGTTTAACTTATTGAAACTTTTTGTTTACTAAATACAATCTCCTGCAAATAAGAGATTTGGTAGCAATCCTAAATTTGAAGAATAAGCAATTTTAGTTTTTGAACATATTTTAATATTACCTGTTCAGGTTCTCAAATAATAAACCATGACAGAATTCTGGAACGAAAGATTTGGTGATAAAGAATATGCTTACGGTATAAAACCTAATGAGTTTTATAAAAATCAAATTCAAAAAATCCCCCCCGGAAAAGTTTTATTTCCTGCAGAAGGTGAAGGAAGAAATGCTGTTTATGCTGCAAAATCAGGTTGGCAGGTTACAGCTTTCGATCCCAGCATTGTGGGAAAAAGAAAAGCAGAAAATTTAGCTGCCAAAAATGGAGTTGAAATTGAATATTTAATTGATAATTACGAGTCTGTAATTTTGCCACAAGCGTCATTTGATTGTGTAGTTTTAATATTTGCTCATATGCATCCTATAAAGCGAAACGAATATCATCAAAAACTAATTTCATTTCTTAAACCAGGAGGAGCACTTATACTTGAAGGTTTTTCAAAAAAACAAATTAATAACGACACAGGTGGTCCTCGGAATATAGACATGTTATTTTCCAAAGAAGAACTGCTGTCTGACTTTAATAATTTGAGTAATTTAAAAATTGAAGAAAAGGATGTTTTTTTAAATGAAGGAATTTATCATCACGGAGTTGCCTCAACAATAAGAATTATTGGAATGAAATAACAACGAAATTTTATTACTTTCACCTCCTAAACCAAGATACCTAAATCAATTGAAAAAATTTCAATCCTTAATTCTGTTATACTTTATACTCCTCAACTCCGGTTTAGCCCAACCTGTAGTTAAAGCAATAAGAATTGAGAATCCACCAATTATAGATGGCGCAGTCAATGAAAAGCTCTGGGAAAAGGCTTTTGCAGTTGACGAATTTTATCAAAGAGAACCCTATGAAGGAGAACCTGTCTCTAAAAAGACGGTATTTTTGATTTGTTACGATGCCAATAACATTTACATTGCTGTAAAATGCTGGGATGATCCTGATAAAATTACGGCAAAGGAAATGGCCAGAGATGTTAGTTTGGGTAATGATGACCGGGTTCAAATTATTCTCGACACATATCTTAATAAAAGAAATGCCTACTGGTTTCAAATCGGTCCTCGGGGTTCAATTGGAGATGCATTGATAAGTGAAAATGGTGCAGGATTTAACAAACAATGGGATGGCTTATGGACAGGTAAAGCTAAAATATATGACTGGGGGTGGGAAGCCGAAATGGCAATTCCGTTTAAAACAATGGGATTTGATAAAGAAAATTCGCAATGGGGAATTAAACTTATCAGAAATATTGTGAACAACCTTGAAGCTTCTTACTGGCCTGTTGCAAATTTAAACACTTACCGTTTTCAGGTTTCGGATGCCGGAATTTTAGACGGAATTGAAAATATCACCCAAGGTATCGGGCTTGATATTTCACCATACCTGTTAACCGGCTTAAACACAAAAAAAGGAGAAAAAAACGATCCAAAACTTACGGGTGGATTAGATCTTTTTTATCAGATTACGCCAAGCCTAAAATCATCACTTACAATAAATACAGATTTTGCAGAAACCGAGGTTGACGACAGACAAATCAACTTAACTCGCTTTAGCCTGCATTACCCTGAAAAAAGAGCATTTTTTCTTGATGGAGCCAGTTATTTCAATTTTGGTATAGATGCCGAAAGCAGAAGCCCTGTTTCAAAATCGATAATTCCGTTTTTTTCCAGAAGAATGGGACTGGACTCCCTGGGAGGACCTATTCCTATAAATGTTGGTGCCAGACTTACCGGGCAGGTAGAAAACTGGAATATTGGTATGATGTACATTAACGATGCACGGGAATCAGGAATTAACAACTTTTCTGTTGCACGCGTATCCAGGAATGTAGGAAAACAATCATCGGTTGGAATAATTGGAACATATGGAAATACCCTGGCAAATAAAAATAACATGGTAGTTGGTGCAGACCTGAAACTCTCAACCTCAACTTTCCAAAAAAATAAAAATGTCTCCATGTTGTTTTTTGGCTTAAAATCGAATACGGAAAATTTAAATGGAAATGATTATTCATGGGGAACCCAGTTAAATTACCCGAATGACCTCATCGATGCCAGACTCGGATTTCATCAAATAGGAAAAAACTTTGTAGCAGGAATGGGTTTTGTACCCAGGACCAACATTAATCAAACGTACGGAGAACTGGAGTTTGGCCCGCGCCCTAACAAATGGGGAATTTTACAAATAGAGTTTGGTGGAGAATTTAATTATATTTTAAATGCCGAAAACCATAATCTTGAAACAAGAGAATTTGAAATTAAACCACTGGGAATTCGTTTTCTTTCAGGAGAAGAAATTAGTTATTCTTTAATTAGCCAATACGAAGCTTTAAATGAAGACTTTAACATTTTTGAGGATTTTGTAATTCCAAAAGGGACTTATGAATGGTGGCAACAACAAATAAGGGTGGAAACAAAAGGTGCCAGAAATGTTTGGGGCGATGCAAGTTACCGATTCGGAGATTTTTTTAATGGCAAGAGAAACGATGTAAAACTGGAAGTTAACTGGAAAGTAGCTGTACCGCTTTTTATTGGAGGCGCCTTAACACAAAATAACATAAGGCTGCCCGAAGGAAATTTCACTGCCAATATTTACCAGTTTAATGCAAATATTCTCTTTAGTCCCAATATTACACTATATAATTACCTGCAATACGATAATGCAACTAACAGCGCAGGCTGGCAATCGCGCTTCCGATGGATTATTAAACCAGGAAATGAAATTATTCTTGCCTGGACTTCGAACTTTAACCGTCCACAGAATGTTTATATCATGAGTGAAAGTGCGGTTAGATTAAAGTTAAAATATAATTTAAGATTATAAACTTTCTTGTTAAAAATTTCGTATACCTTTTTACTAATTAACTCACGACCTTTTTACTACCACATGTCTTGATCTTTTTTGTATATTTAATTTTTTAAACAATAAAACTTTAACAATTAACAGGGAAATCTAAAAAAAGAGTTTGTTATTCTTGTTTGGTATTAAGTAATTTAATATACTTGCAGACGAATTTTAGAAATTCTCACCCCCCACAAAATTGTTCCATACTTTTATTCAACGCAATTATCAAAAGTAAATAGCATAATAATATAACAATGTACGATATTTTAGAACTGAACAAAAAACTTGTTCCTGAGCTTAGAGAAATTGCCAAAGAACTCAAAATTAAAAAAGTTGATTCTTTAAAAAAGCAAGATCTTATATACAAGATACTGGATACCCAGGCAATTCAGGAAGCAGAAAAAACAGAACAAAAAAAAGCTGCCAAAGACCAGGCAAAAGAAGAAAAAGCAAAAAAATCTTTTTCAATTAAAAAAACATTTTCTCCTGACAAACAAAATACAAAAAAGGAGGAATCAAGGGGCAACCGTCCACGTCGTGAACGTATTGAGCCTGTTACGAAACACGAAAAAGTGGAAACAGGTAAAAAGAAAAACACAGATCAGGACGGTGGAGTTCAATCCCGGCAAGACCAAATAAAAGCTATCATAAAAGGATTTGGCAGAGATAAAGCTGAGATTTCAGAACAGGAAGGTGAACAGGCGGTTCAAAGTGAACAAAAAGCTGAAAAAGAGCAAAAAGGCAAATCACCAAGACCCAGAAAACAACAAAAGCCTGAAAAATCAGAACTTGAAAATCAACCTAAAAAAGTTGAAAAACAAGAACCAAAAAAAATTGAAGTGTCAAAGTCCTTGTCTCAGGATGCCAAAGCACCGGCTACAGAAAGAAAAGAGCAACAAGTGCAAAAACATAAGCACAAACAGGAAAACCAGAACAGGAATCAAAATGGAAATGGCAAACACAGACCACGTCAGTTTGAATTCGAAGGAATTATAACGAATACCGGAGTACTTGAAATTCTTGCTGACGGATATGGATTCTTACGTTCTTCGGATTATAATTATTTAAATTCTCCTGACGATGTATATGTATCTCAGTCTCAAATAAAACTGATGGGACTAAAAACTGGAGATACTGTAAAAGGTAGTATTCGTCCACCAAAAGAAGGTGAAAAATATTTTCCTCTAATTAAGGTACTCGAAATTAATGGCAGAAGTCCCGATTATATTCGCGATCGTGTTCCATTTGACCATTTGACTCCACTTTTCCCTAATGAAAAATTCCAGCTAACCGGAAACGGTCATGATAATGTTTCAACAAGAATTGTTGACATGTTTGCTCCGATTGGAAAGGGACAACGTGGTTTGATTGTAGCACAACCAAAAACAGGTAAGACTGTTCTTTTAAAGGAAATTGCCAATGCAATAGCAGCAAATCATCCGGAAGTGTACATGATTGTGTTACTGATTGATGAGCGACCTGAAGAGGTTACAGATATGGCGAGAAGTGTTAACGGCGAAGTTGTTGCATCTACCTTCGACGAGCCGGCAGAAAAACATGTAAGAGTAGCAAATATAGTTCTCGAAAAAGCAAAAAGAATGGTGGAATGCGGTCATGATGTTGTAATTCTTCTTGACTCTATAACGCGTTTAGCACGTGCATACAATACCGTTCAACCTGCTTCGGGGAAAGTACTTTCCGGTGGTGTTGATGCAAATGCATTGCACAAACCAAAACGTTTCTTTGGTGCTGCGCGTAATATCGAAGAAGGTGGCTCACTTACAATTATCGCAACTGCGCTTACCGAAACAGGCTCGAAGATGGATGACGTTATTTTCGAAGAATTTAAAGGTACGGGAAATATGGAACTGCAACTCGACAGAAAACTTTCAAACAAACGAATTTTCCCATCTGTGGATATCCCTGCTTCAAGTACCCGTCGCGAAGACTTACTATTCCCAAAACAGGTTATCGACAAGCTTTGGATTTTACGCCATTACCTTGGAGATATGAATTCTTTGGAAGCTATGGAATTCCTGAAAACAAGATTAATGAGAGCCAATTCGATGGAAGAATTTCTTGCCTCGATGAACGATGAATAAAAAATATTCGAATTAAAATATGTAGTAAGGGTTTCACTCAAAGTGAAGCCCTTATTTATTTTAATTCTTTTGAAAAATTAAAAGTTGTGGAAGGTTGAATTTGTTCTGATCGAAGCAAACGGTTTTTTATGGTTTTGGCTTTGTTTTTAGAAACAGTTTCAAAACTCAGATCGATTAAAAATCTTGAAAATCCACTTTTCGAAAGTTTATTTTTAAACTGCAACCAGGAAACCGGTTGCTTTGGCACAACCGAGGTTATACCATTTCTTCTGAATCTCCGCAATTCAATATTGCTGTCATCCGTAAAATTATCTTCCTTACCTACCTGCACCGGCATTCTTGAATGAAATAATTCGGGATAAAAATATATAGGAACAATTCCGGTTTTATTGGCAAACGAATTTAACGTTGGATAATCAATTTCCAGTGGATATGTAAAAATGGAAATATTATTTTCTTTTAAAACTTTTATCGTTGCATCGTTAAAAACATAAACATTTTCGTTAGTCAGCACTTTACAGTTTGACGGAATCAACTCTATCTGTGACAAATGACTCAACACAAAATTCCGAATTCCTGATTTTGTCATTCTTCTAACCAAGGCCTGATAAAATGGAATAGCATCTTCAGCAATAAACTTTGGCAATTCGACAAAAATCTTTCCTTTATTTTTCTGAATAAATGGCAGCTCGGGATTAAATCTGTTCCAAAGTGTCCTGGATAAGGTAATAAATAAACCATCCATTTCGTTTAAATGAATTTTTCGCAACCATTCCAATGAATTAATTCGATAATAGATTTCTGTTTTCTTTAAATTACTTTTAGTTGAAAGACTTGTCAAAACCTTTCTTTTAAATCCGGAATGAATTGGCTTCACTCTTTTCGATTTTACTTCTTTTAATCGGTTAGGAAACTTAATATCGTTAATTCCTGAAAGATATACTTCACTCTTTGGGGAAATTATTTTTCCATTAGCTTTTATAATGTATTTATCACCTTCATTAATTACCTCCTGAACTTTAATAGTTTCCCTTTGATTGCTGTTATCAGATTGAAAACGTATCCTAAAACCAGGTACGATTTCCATTTCTGAATTTATGGTAATCCAATCTCCCTTAATTTTTTCAACTTTTCCTAAAAATATTCCGGTAACTGTAGTTTCTGAAATGGCATTAGAAATATTCCCTCCCAAAAAATAACCGGTTTTGTTTCTTCCAAAATCGAGATCAAGAATCATTTTTGCATCCTTAACTTTTTCGGGATCATCTAATGCCATTCTATATGCAGTAGCAACCCTGTAAGTATATTCTCCCGATTTCATCCTGCCCTCTATTTTTAAACTGGATACTCCAAGGCCTGTTAACTTGTGAATTTGCTCGATTTGCTGATTATCCTTTAAGTTGAATAAAAATTTTTGTTTCTTACTTATTTGGTAAGTACGCCTGCAAGGTTGTGCACAAACTCCCCGGTTTGCTCCCCATCCGCCGGCATAGCTGCTAAAAAGGCACATTCCTGAAAAGGAATAGCAAAGTGCCCCATGAATAAAAACTTCTGTTTCAGTTTTACTTTTCTTACAAATTTGTTCAAGTTCGTTTAAGGTAAGCTCCCTTGCTAAAACAACCCGTTCAAAACCTTTTTTCCCTGCTTGAATTGTTCCTAATGAATTATGAATTCCAAGTTGCGTACTTGCATGAATATTCAATTTTGGAAAATATTTTAATGCCAGATAATAAACTCCCCAATCCTGAATAATAATTCCGTCTACATTGGCCTGAGACAAAAAATAAAGAATGTCAATTAATGGTGAGATCTCATTATTCTTAACAACAATATTAAGTGTAACATAAACCTTAACACTATTTTGCCTGGCCGTTTCAACAATTGAAAGCAACTGGAAGTTATTAAAATTACTAGCCCTTCCACGAGCGTTAAATTGCCTTAATCCGAGATATATAGCGTCTGCTCCCCCTTTGATTGCAGCATGAAAAGACTCAATGTTTCCTGCGGGTAATAATAACTCAGGTCTATTAATCATTCAAGTTATTTTTCTGCAAACTTAATAAAATTGAAGAGGGAGCTAAAACAAGTGTTAATTTAATCTAAACTGCTATTTTTATTAGATATAAATTACACCATTTTTGTATTTTTGCTATCTGGGGATTACAAAAATAAGGCAAATCTGATTATTTTCGCAAAAATTTTTAAAATTGGAGTTTTTTCAAAATACACATAAGTCGCTACTAAAAAGTCGAAAATCCACAATAAAGAGGGAGCTTTCCAAAAGGATTGATTGGAATCAAAGGCTAATTAATATTAAAGGTTTCAGAGGTGTGGGTAAAACCAATTTTTTACTCGACTATATTCGTGAAAATTTTAACGACGACAATTCTGTATTATATATCAATCTGAATAATTTCTATTTCACAAAAAGAAAGATCAGCTCCTTTGCTGATGAATTTGCAAAAAGAGGGGGAAAAGTATTGGTACTTGATCAAATTCAAAAGTACCCTGACTGGTCGGCTGATTTAAGAAAGTGTATTGATGAAATACCGGATATAAAAATAATTTTTAGCTCATCACCGGTTCTTCGTATTTCGGAAGGAAATCCTGATTTGATGGGAATTGCCAGTATCAATCATCTGGAAGGGCTTTCATTTAGAGAGTATTTAAACTACCAGACCCAAAGTAATTTTAAGTCATATACGCTGGAAGAAATTATTCAGAACCATGTAAAAATTGCAAAGGAAATTGTTTCAAAAGTGAGGCCATTGGCTTATTTTGATGATTACCTTAAAAATGGTTATTTCCCTTATTTTATCGATGATCCAAACTTTTATATCAATCGTTTGCTGATGCATATCAATTTGGCTTTGGAAATTGATGTTCCGTACATAAATCAAATTGAATTAAAATATCTTCCAAAACTCAGAAAACTGTTGCACATCATAGCTTCTGAAACGCCATTCACACCGAATGTTAGTAAATTAGCAGCGGCGGTAAAAACATCTCGTGCAACTGTGATGAATTACCTGAGTTATTTGAAAAATGCAAAATTAATTCATCTTTTATATTCAAATGGTGAAGATGAACAAATGAAAAAACCGGATAAAGTATATTTACACAATACAAATTTGCTTTATGCTATTGCGCCCAATAATACAGATAGCTTAAATTTGCGTCAGACATTTTTTTATAATCAGGTAGATTACCTTTATAATGTAAAAAGTTCGCCAGTTGCTGATTTCTGTATCGAAAACAAATATCACTTTGTTGTTGGTGGTCGAAAATTAAAACCCGGTTCAGAATATTTTGCTGCATCAGATGTGATAGAAACCGGAGAAGGAAATAAAATCCCACTCTGGCTTTTTGGTTTCCTTTATTAGATACTGGATAATGGATACTGGATAAAATAGATGCTTGATACTTGATAAAATAGATATTAGATAAAGAATAATTAAAATTTAAAGCAAAGAAAAAACATTATAGGATAAGCAGATTCATATGACGATACCAGAATCGAGGATCGAGGATCCAAGATCGAGTATCAGGTATACAGAATCGAGCATCCAAAATTAAAAAAGAATGTCTTACAAGAAATTAGAAATATGGCAAATTGCGAATGAATTGGTAATAAAAATTCATAAAATGACTTTAACAGAACTTCCTAAGTTTGAATTATATGAGGAAGGAAGCCAAATAAGACGTTCTTCAAAATCCATTAAATCTTTAATCGTAGAAGGTTATGGAAGAAGATCATACAAACAGGATTTTATTCGTTTTCTAATAAATTCTTTAGCATCGAATGACGAAACAATTGACCATTTGGAAAACCTATATAACACTGAATCATTAACTAATAAAAAACTATTTGCAGAATTACATGAAAAATTAGATGTTTTGGGAAGAAAACTAAATAATTTTATTAGTTCGGTACAAAAACAACATAATGCTTTATTTGAACCTGAAGAACAATATCATATATCAAATTTTCAAAATCCGGAATCAAATATCTAAAATCGAGTATCCAGAATCGAGTATCAGGAATACCGTACTAGTCATAATGAAAGAATAACGACATAAAAAATAAATAAATTAAAATAAATAAAAACGTAAAAAATGGCAAAACAAAAAAAGATGGTAACATGTGATGGAAATTACGCTGCAGCGTATATGAGTTACATGTTTAGTGAGGTAGCATGTATCTACCCAATTACTCCTTCGTCAACAATGGCCGAATATGTTGACGAATGGGCAGCGTTTGGACAGAAAAATATGTTTGGTCGCCCGGTACGCCTTGCAGAAATGCAAAGTGAGGGTGGTGCAGCAGGAGCTGTTCACGGAGCATTACAATCGGGTGCTTTAACTTCTACATATACAGCATCTCAGGGATTATTATTAATGATTCCCAACATGTATAAAATTGCCGGTGAGTTATTACCAACAGTTTTCCACGTAAGTGCGCGTGCTATTGCCGGTCATGCCCTTTCAATTTTTGGCGACCACAGTGATGTTTATTCTGCACGTCAAACCGGGTTTGCAATGATAGCTGCCGGTTCTGTTCAGGAAGAAATGGATTTGGCAGGAGTTGCTCACCTTGCGACTATCAAATCAAGAATTCCTTTCCTTGCTTTCTTCGATGGATTCCGTACTTCACACGAAGTTCAGAAAATTGAAGCTTTGCAAATGGAAGACATGAAACCTTTGGTTGATATGGAGGCATTACAGGAATTCCGCAACAGGGCATTAAATCCTGAAAATCCTGTAACTCGTGGTACTGCGCAGAATCCTGATATTTTCTTTCAGGCAAAAGAATCTGCAAATAAATTTTATGATGCAGTTCCTGCAATAGTAGCAGACTACATGGATGAAATCAGTAAGTTGACCGGTAGAAAATACCGTCCGTTTACCTATTATGGTGCTGACGATGCTGAAAACATTATTATTGCAATGGGATCTGTAACTGAGACCATTAAAGAAACAATAGATTACCTGAATGCTCAGGGCAAAAAAGTTGGTTTAATTTCAGTACACTTGTTCCGTCCTTTCTCGGCAGAACACTTCGTGGAAGCATTGCCAAAAACAGTGAAAAGAATTGCTGTACTTGATCGTGCAAAAGAACCGGGAGCTGCCGGTGAACCATTGTACCTGGATATTCGCTCTCATTTCTACGGAAAAGAAAACGCGCCTCTTATTGTTGGTGGCCGTTATGGTTTAGGTTCAAAAGACACTACTCCCGCTCAGATAGTTTCGGTTTATGAAAACCTTGAAATGAATGAGCCAAAAGATAAATTCACTATAGGTATTGTTGATGATGTTACATTTACTTCTCTTCCGATGAAAGAAGAAATTGACATGACTCCAAAAGGAACGTACCAGGCTAAATTTTATGGCTTAGGTTCAGATGGAACTGTAGGTGCAAACAAAAACTCTATTAAAATTATTGGTGATACAACAGATAAATCATGCCAGGGATATTTCCAATACGATTCAAAAAAATCGGGTGGATTTACATGTTCTCACCTTCGTTTTGGAGATGCGCCAATTCGTTCTACATATTTAGTAACCACTCCCGACTTTGTTGCATGTCACGTTCCGGCATATATCAATCTTTATGATGTATTAAAGGGATTGAAAAAAGGTGGTTCATTCTTGTTGAACTCCATCTGGGATGAAGAAGAAACTAAAAAACGTTTACCAGACCATATGAAAAAATATCTGGCTGAAAACGAGATTAATTTCTATATCATCAATGGAACAAAATTGGGTGAAGATATTGGTTTGGGAACACGTACCAATACCATTATGCAGTCGGCTTTCTTTAAAATTACTGAGGTAATTCCTTACGATATGGCCGTTGAGCAAATGAAAACAGCAATTGTAAAATCATATGGTAATAAAGGTGAGCACGTTGTTAATATGAACTTTGCTGCTGTTGATGCCGGAGGTAAAAACGTAGTAAAAGTAGAGGTACCTAAAGAGTGGAAGAAAATCTCAGTTGGCGAAGAAGAGGTTGACGCTAATCGTCCTGAATATATTGCAAAAGTTGTTGATGTTATCAATGCTCAAAAAGGTGATGATCTTCCTGTTTCTACATTTGTAGGTTCAGAAGATGGCCAATTCCCGTTAGGGACTGCTCAATACGAAAAACGTGGTATCGCAGTGAACGTACCTGAGTGGCAAGCTGATAATTGTATTCAGTGTAACCAATGTGCTTACGTTTGTCCACATGCGGCAATTCGTCCATTCCTTCTGACAGAAGAAGAAGTGGAAGCAGCTCCTGAAGGAACAGAAGTAAAAACTGCTACTCCTTCAAAAGTATTTGGTGGTTTGAATTTCCGTATTCAGGTTTCACCACTCGACTGTACCGGCTGTGGAAACTGTGCCGATATTTGTCCATCGAAAGTAAAATCGTTGGTAATGAAACCACTTGGAACACAGCAGGCAGAAGTAGCTCGCTGGGATTATATGGCAAACGACGTTTCGTTAAAAGAAAACGTGGTTGACAAAAACAAATCGGTTAAAAACTCACAGTTTGCTCAACCATTGTTCGAGTTCTCGGGAGCTTGTGCAGGTTGTGGTGAAACTCCATATGTAAAATTAATTACTCAATTGTACGGTGAGCGTATGATGATTGCCAACGCAACAGGTTGTTCTTCAATCTATGGTGGTTCGGCTCCTTCAACTCCTTATTGTAAGCACAAAGATTCAGGTCACGGACCAGCTTGGGCAAACTCTTTATTCGAAGATAATGCTGAATATGGTTTTGGTTTTGCTGAAGGTGTTACTGCATTACGCGACAGAATTGAAGTGATTATGGAAGGTGCTCTCGGAAATGGTGCAAGCGATGCTGAAAAAGAAGTTTTCGCTGCATGGATTGAAGCAAAAGACAATTCTGATGCATCGGTTGTTGCTTCTAAAAAAGTTCTTGAAGTTATTGAAAACAGCGATAGCGATTATGCCAAGGAAATAATGGGATTGAAACAATACCTGATTAAAAAATCTATTTGGGTATTTGGAGGCGACGGTTGGGCTTACGATATCGGTTTTGGTGGACTTGACCATGTAATGGCAAGCGGACAGGATGTTAATGTTCTTGTAATGGATACTGAGGTTTACTCAAACACAGGTGGTCAATCATCAAAAGCTACTCCTGTAGGGGCAGTTGCAAAATTTGCTGCTTCAGGTAAGCGTATCCGTAAAAAAGACCTTGGGGCTATGATGATGAGTTATGGTTATGTATATGTTGCACAAGTGGCAATGGGTGCTAATCAATCTCAGTATTTCAAAGCCTTAAAAGAAGCTGAAGCTTATCCAGGACCATCAATAATAATTGCTTATTCTCCATGTATTAACCACGGATTACGTGCAAGTATGGGTGCTACCCAAACCGAGGAGAAAAAGGCTGTTGAAGCCGGATACTGGAGCTTATTCCGTTTTAATCCGCTTTTGGAAGACGAAGGTAAAAATCCATTCCAATTAGACTCAAAAGAACCGGATTGGACTAAATTCCAGGACTTCCTTAACGGTGAGGTACGTTATACTTCATTGAAAAAATCATTCCCTGCTGCTGCAGACGAGTTATTCTCTGCTGCTGAGGACAATGCCAAATGGCGTCATGAATCTTACAAAAGAATGGCTGCTATGGACTATTCAAACGGTAATGAATAAATAAAAACCAGAGATTATATTTAAAAGCGCTCTTCCATTTAGGGAAGGGCGTTTTTTTTGGTCTTATATTTAACTAACTTAGTTACCCTCAAAAATATCTACAATGAAAAAGCTTCTGTCCTTGTTCTTAACTATAAGTGTTATCCTAAACTGCTATTCTCAAAACCTCAAAAAAGATGCTTTTATTATTATAAAAGATAAAAAGCTAAGCGACTTACTGGTTACTGATAAAGCAGAAGAACTTTTGGAAATTCTTGCAGAAGGTTTTGAATGGACAGAAGGCCCACTCTGGCTTGAATCGGAGAAAAAATTAATCTTTTCTGATATTCCTAACAACTCGGTTTTTGAATGGTCGGATAAAGATGGATTAAAATTGTACCTGAAACCCGCCGGTTATACAGGATTTATTGAAAGAAAAGGAGAACGCGGATCAAATGGATTACTTTTAAGTCCGGAAAGTGAATTGGTTCTTTGTCAGCATGGCGACCGAAGGATAGCAAAAATGAATGCAACGCTTTCAAATCCTAAGGCTGAGTATTTTACATTAGCTGACAAATTTCAAGGCCTAAGATTTAACAGCCCTAACGATGCGGCTTACCATAAAAACGGTGATTTATATTTTACCGATCCACCTTATGGTTTGGAAAAAAACATGGATGACCCGGCTAAAGAAATTCCATTCCAGGGAGTTTACAGGCTGAACCAAAAAGGTAATGTTACCCTCTTGACAAAAGAACTTTCCAGACCAAATGGCATTGCATTTTCTCCCGATTTTAAAAAATTATATATAGCTAATTCGGATCCCCAAAAAGCAATATGGATGGTTTATGATGTTGATGAAAGTGGACTATTAGAAAACGGTAAAGTTTTTTATGATGCTACAGAACTTGTCGGAAAATACAAAGGATTACCGGATGGTTTAAAAGTTCATAAAAACGGTTGGATATTTGCCACCGGTCCGGGAGGTGTTTGGATTTTCACTCCGGAAGGTATTCATCTTGGAACTATCGGAACCAACGAGGCAACATCAAATTGTGCCTTTAATTCTGATTATTCTTTTCTTTATTTAACTGCTGATGATTATTTATTAAGAATGAAATTGAAGTGATTTCAAATTTATCATGCAGTATAGCGAACCGTTCTGTCTTAGTTTAAACCCAGGCAGAACGGTTCTCGTTTTTATATGGATAATTTTAAGAACGCGTTAAGCGGATCTAACCGCTAAACGCCTAAGATTTTCGTTGATTTCCAGAATCAAGAATCAAGAATCCGGCAACCAGTAACTAATGCGTCTTCCATGCATTCTCAATTTTGTTCGAACTATAAACTATTAGATCGCCTACATCAACCCACATTCCTGGATTGCCGTTTAACATTTTCACTTTTACCTGATGTTTCCCCTCAGGTAGTTGATATTTCCATGCCAATTCATGCTTACGGGTTTGAAAGGCAACAGGCATTGTGAATCGTTCAGCTTCGTTATTGTCAATAGTAACTTCAATATCAATTTCTTCATTCCCGGTATTTCCTTTTGCCCAGCCCAGTAATGCAAATCCATTTCCGGTAAATTCAAGTTCAAATTCAGGAGTTTTTGCATTAAGGATTTTCCATGTAGGAATACGTTCAACCGGATAATGTCCTTCAAAACCTACTTCAAGTTGCACAGGTTGAATTTCCTGAAATTGAATTTTTATATTATCCCCGTCCATTTCAGCACCGTTTTCTTTTAGTATAGCCAGGGAATGTTTGGTTCCCAATTTATAAACATCGTTTAACGACATTGTTGTGTATTTAAAATCCATATCTTCAACCGGATAAACCGGTGATTTCCAGAATTCAGGAATATTGGAATAACCCAACATGGTTCCCAGGATTCCACCTGCACTGGCCGGATTACAGTCAGAATCCTGTCCGCAACGGGTTGAAATTTCCATGGTTTTGGAATAATCACCTTCCCCATACAACATTCCAATCGCAATGTAGGCCGCATTAATCTTTGCATCGATATTAAAATCCTTAAACACTCCGTCGGGGCACCCAACATCGGCCGACCATTTTTTCTCAACCTCAAACCAGTTTCGTTTCCAATCATCAGGATATTTGTAATACCACTTAATTACATCATTTATACATTGATAAAACTGTGATCCTTGTGGAATTGCCTTTAATGCTTCCACCACTACGGTTTCAACATCGTCGGTAACAAAGGCCATAGAATACATGGCTGCTACATAAACGCCACCATACCAGCCATCGCCGTAATTCATTATATGACCTACCTTGTCACAAATTTTGGAGGCAGTATTTACCATTCCGGGGGCCATTAATCCGGCAAAATCGGCCTCTATTTGAAAATCAATATCGTCAGCATGAGGATTATATAACCAGTGACCAGATTCCGGAGGCATTATTCCATTTAAAATATTATATCGTGCAGCCTGGTTAGCATGCCATAATTGGTATTCAGCATTGGCAAATGCCAGGGCATGAGATTTGGCCGGTGCATCCAGTCCTTCTTTTTCAAATACATCTACAAAAGTGAGATCCATATAAACATCATCGTAAAGTCCGGGTGCATTTTCATAATACCACAAACAACGGGTATCATCCCATGGAATTGGTTGGTAATCGTTAATCATCCCACCTTTAAACTTAAATTCAGTTGGGCCGCCAAAAGTGCATCCAATCACCTGTCCGGCCCAGCCACCTTTTATTTTATCCTGAAGATCGGCTTTTGAAATTGTAGTCTTAATTTCAGACTTTTGATAAGTTTTAGTTTGTTTTGAGGATTGTGTAGTACAAGCTATTAGAAACAGCAATGCAACAAAAAAAGTCAGGTTTTTCATAGTATTGGTTTTTTGGAGACAGGGCATCCCCTGTCTTTTCTGTTTTAGTTCTTAAGCTGTATAGACAAGGCATGCCTTGTCTCAAATATTACCACTAATTGCTCACTCCTCTTTCTTGGCCTCTTCCCAAATCACATCCATCTCTTCCAACGACATATCGTGCAGGCTTTTACCCTGAAGCATTGTTTTGCTTTCGAGGTAATTAAAACGTTTGATAAATTTAAGGTTTGTACGTTCAAGGGCTGCTTCAGGATCAACTCCATATAAACGGGCTGCATTTACCACGGCAAAAAGCAGGTCACCAAATTCGGCTTCGATTTTATCTTTATCTGCCCTGTTAATTTCATCACTCAATTCGTTTACCTCTTCTTTTACCTTATCCCAAACCTGCTCTTTATATTCCCAGTCGAATCCAACACCACGTACTTTTTCCTGTATACGATTTGCCTTTACCAAAGCCGGCATTGCTGCAGGAACTCCTTCCAAAACTCTTTTATTGCCCCCTTTTTCTTTCAGCTTTAATGCTTCCCAGTTTTCAGCAACTTTTTCAGCCGAGCCATCAACTTCTACATCACCAAAAATATGAGGATGCCTGAACACTAATTTTTTATTGATTCCTTCGAGAACATCAGCGATATCAAACTCTCCTTTTTCTGCACCTATTTTGGCATAAAAAACAATATGCAACATCAAATCGCCCAGTTCTTTTTTGATTTCCTGTAAATCGTTTTTCAGAATTGCATCACCCAGTTCGTAGGTTTCTTCGATGGTTAATTTTCTTAATGATTCGAGAGTTTGTTTTTTATCCCACGGACATTTTTCCCTTAGCTCGTCCATTATCTCCAATAACTCTTTAAAGGCCTCTGTTTTTCTTTCCATGGTAGCTCGTTTACAATGTATCGAAGGTAAATAAATTGTGTAATTTTTATGAATTAAAAACATTTTGTTTATTCAAAGTTTTCCACATGAGAAATAAAAAAATAGTGCTATTTTCACAAAACAATTATTAATAAAAACTAAAATTATGATTTTAGGTGTTTGTGCATGGTTAAGTGAAAAATTGGGTTGGAATGTTACAACAATCCGCGTTATGTTTGTTGTTGGTGTATTTATTTTTGGCGCTGGATTGGGTCTTTACCTTATTCTTTGGTTGGTAAAAATATTTTCGAAATAAATGAATTCAGCATTTATCATATAACAATTATCCCAGGTTTATTAACACTTTTACTTTTGAGTTTTAGCGAAACTAAAATCGTAAAACAATAATTCAACCCGGTTTAAAAGGTGAATTAATTTCGTATTTTTGCGCAAAATAAAAAATTAATTTTCAGGCATTGGATAAACAAATACTTTTAGAAGGAATTGATCCTCTTGAATTTTTCGGGGTAAACAATTCGCATTTAAACCTTATAAAAAAACTCTTTCCTAAAATAATGATCAACGCCCGGGGTAATTCTTTAATTATTCAGGGTGAGGAAAGCGAACTACAAGTATTTGAAAAAAAATTTGCGCTTATTCTCGATCATTACTTTCAGTTTAATGTTTTAACCGACCAGATTATTCTTGAAATCCTGAATTCAGGAATATCTTCAATGGAAGAAAATGGCAGTACAGAAAAGGACATTATTGTTTTTGGGAACAACGGAAAACCTATTCGTGCTCGTACACCCAATCAACGAAAACTGTATGAAGACAGTGTAATAAACGATTTGCTTTTTGCCATTGGCCCGGCTGGAACGGGTAAAACTTACACTGCCATTGCTCTTGCGGTAAAAGCTTTAAAAAACAAGGAGATTAAAAAAATCATTCTCAGTCGTCCGGCGGTTGAAGCCGGAGAAAATCTGGGTTTTTTACCGGGTGATTTAAAAGATAAAATAGATCCATATTTGCAACCCCTTTACGATGCTTTGCAAGATATGATTCCGGCGAAAAAGCTGGAAGAGTTTATGAAAGACGGAACCATACAAATTGCCCCCCTTGCTTTTATGCGGGGACGAACTTTAAGCAATGCATATGTGATTCTCGACGAAGCCCAAAATACCACAATCAACCAGTTAAAAATGTTCCTCACCAGAATGGGATTAAATGCAAAGTTTATCGTAACCGGCGATGATACTCAAATAGATCTTCCTAAAAACAGCCCGTCAGGTCTGATTCATGCTTTAAAAATTTTAAAAAAAATAAAATCAATTTCAATTATAAAATTTGATAATCGCGATATTGTCAGACACCGTTTGGTTCGCGATATTGTTAATGCCTATGAGAACAATGTGGATAAGAAAGAAAAGAGTATAAAAAAAGATGAACCAAATTAGGGCAAAATTGTAGAAGTAAGTGATCAAAAAGTATTCAAAATAAAAATCAATATCATGAGCAACGCACTAACAAAAACAGAATTTAATTTTCCCGGACAAAAAAGTTTATACAAAGGAAAAGTTCGCAATGTATACAATATCAACGACGAATTCCTTGTAATGGTGGTTTCGGACCGTATTTCGGCATTTGATGTGGTTTTGCCAAAAGGAATTCCTTACAAAGGACAGGTATTGAATCAGATTGCAGCAAAGTTTTTAGATGCCACAGCCGACATTGTTCCTAACTGGAAAATTGCAGTTCCTGATCCAAATGTAACTGTTGGACATTACGTTGAAACCTTTCCAGTGGAAATGATTGTTCGAGGTTACCTTACCGGAAGCTCTTGGAGATTATATAAAGGCGGAGGTCGTGAGATTTGTGGTGTGCCGTTACCCGAAGGTTTAAAAGAACACCAGGCTTTTCCTGAGCCATTATTAACTCCTACAACTAAAGCAGAACAAGGAGCTCACGACGAAAACATTTCGCGTGATGAAATTATAAAACAAGGATTGGTTTCGGAAGAAGACTATGTGGAGTTGGAACGTATTTCACTGGAATTATTTAATAGGGGAAGTGAGATTGCCAAAGAAATGGGATTAATTCTGGTAGATACAAAATACGAGTTTGGTAAAAAAGATGGCCGGATTTATTTGATTGATGAAATTCACACTCCCGACTCTTCGCGCTATTTCTATGCCGATGGTTACCAGGAACGTTTTGACAAAGGCGAAAACCAAAAACAACTTTCAAAAGAGTTTGTGCGTGAATGGTTAATGGATAACAATTTCCAGGGACGCCAGGGTGATGTTCTTCCTGAAATTCCTGATGAATTTGTAAACCAGGTTTCAGAAAGATATATCGAACTCTATGAAAGTATTACGGGCGACAAGTTTGTTAAATCGGATACTTCAAAAATTCCGGCAAGAATTGAAGCAGCCGTTAACAAGTTTTTAAAAGAAAAAGCATAAAAATTCGCTAAATATCTTTATCATTGACGGGTAAGTAAAGCCATAAGTTTTGCTTACCCGTTTTTATTCATTTTTAAGATTTACTGTTTTGAAAAGAAAAGATATTCTTGTATTATTTAGTTTTATTGTTTTATCGATGTGTGTGATTGCCCAGGATGAAGCAACTTTAGTTAAAATTGGAGATACAGCTCCTGATTTTACTTATGCCACAGAAAATGGAAAAACCACCAAACTTTCCGATTTAAAAGGAAAGGTGGTTTGGATTAACTTTTTTGCCACCTGGTGCCCGCCATGCCGAAAAGAATTGCCTCATCTGCAAAAAGAAGTCTTCGACAAACTTAAAAACAATAAAAATTTTGAGTTGATAATTCTTGGTAGAGAACATAGCTGGGACGAGATTAATAAGTTTGTTTCAGACAACAACTATCATATGCCCTTTTATCCTGACGAAGAGAGAAAGGTATTTTCACTTTATGCCAAACAAAATATTCCACGCAATTTTATCATCGACAAGCAGGGTAAAATTGCTGTTGTTTCAACCGGATTTAACGAAAAAGAATTTCAGGAAATCATTAATAAAGTTGAAAATCTTTTAAAATAGTATCGAAGATTTTATAATTGTTATTTCTGAATTTACATTCACTAAACGATAGTTAACATAATTTAGAAAATGGGTTTTTATAGTTTCATATGAAAACCCATTTTCTCATTTTGAGACAACCTGCCATAGAATCAATTGCTTAACGAATATTTCTTTTTAAATCATTGGTATCAAAATATATTTATCTGTATTTTTTCAATGATTTAATAGTACTAAGTAATTTAATTGATTGATTTATGAAAAAGCTAACTCTACTTTCTTTTATGGTTATGCTTTCCCTGACCGCACTTTGCTCTGATTTCGATCGTCCACAAAAAGAGCAGGCAAACAGTGCTGTTTCGCAAAAATCAGCAGTTGAATTGGAAATAAATTCACAAAAAGCGGATAGCGAAAATGTACTGATTGAAAACTGTGTACAGGCAATTGTGTCTGTAAAAAACACAGAAAAGGACACTAATGTAGGCCAGGCAAAATTGGGTTCGACAAAAATCGACGGGGAAGAACAATGTGGAAGTTACACAGAAGGTATTTCCCGGGTTGATTTTATTGAATTTAAACCTGATTTAAGATGGTGGCTTACCTGACGCTGTTGACTTGAGTTCAACGTATTACCGGTTTATTATCGCCGGATAAAAAGATAATAAATAAGGGTCTGAGAAGTCCGTTGGTGAAAAAATCAACGGACTTTTTTTAACCCGGTTTAATCTTCTTTTAAAAGTATTTCTGCAATTTCGTGTAATTCATCCCCTACTTTCGCACGGGTATCATTGGTTATCACTGATATAACCATTTTCTCCTGGGGATAAATTATCAGGTTGCCACAACCTCCAACCGAACCTCCGCCATGACCATAATAAAACCGTCCATATTTGTCAGTGCCGGTAAAAAATCCCATTCCATATTCGGTTAATTCTCCGTTTTTTAGTTTTTGAGGGCCAATCAGCATCTGTTTAGTTTTCTCAGAGAACAAATTGTTTTCAAGCAAGGCATTTCCAAATTTCACCAAATCAACAGAACTAGAAATAAAACCTCCGCCGGCCCATTTGTAACTGTTATCGACAAAGGGTGCATTAATGGTTTTGCCTCCTGCCATGGAATAATATCCGGCTCTGAATAAAATCAAGGAATCCATATATTCAGCACGGGTCTCATTCATTCCTAACGGCTCAAAAACCCTTTTATTTATAAAGTTTAAAAATGGCATTTCTGCGGCTCCCTCAATGGCAGCACTTAAAAGGTTAAAACCATAACTCGAATAACTGTAAGCTGTACCAGGTTCAAATAACAAAGAGTCATTCATAAAAATATCAAGACCGGAATTCACAGTTGGATAAAATTCTGATGAGTAAAATTCACCCGGGTTGTAGTGTCTGATTCCAGCCTGGTGTCCGGCAACCTGGCGGGTTGTGATTTTATATTCTTTTTCGGGAAAATAAGGTGCATATTTTTGTACAGGAGCATCCAGATCAATTTTTTCTTCTTCAATCAAAACTCCCAGTGCAGCGCCCGTAAGCGCTTTTGAAATACTTCCAATCCTGAATTTTGTTTTATCCGCATAAACCGGAACCTGTTGTTCGTAATTCCCTAATCCAAACCCTTCGGAGAGAACTGTCTCGCCATTTATAGATACAGTCGCCGTCCACCCTACCGATTCGCTTTCTATCCGAAGTTGTTCAATATATTCAAAAACTTCATCAACTTTGCTGCTTTCTTTTTCACATGAAATAAAAAAAATTGCAAATGCCAGTATAAGGACTAAGTGTTTCATATGCAGTTGATTTTTGATGTTTGTTAAAGTTAATCGCTTCTTTTCAAAATTACAATGGAAACCAATTAAAGAATAAACACTCTTTTTTGCTCTTTTTGTACAGTTTATTATTTTTGCCGCGCATTAAAACAGAATAAAAGCATGTTTTTATATAATCGTGTTAACAAAGAAGAATTAAAGGAGCGTCTTCAAAAAGAAACATTTAAACGTATTACCATTTCGTTTTACAGGTATTACATTCTTGAAAATCCTCAGGAATTCAGGGATAATCTTTTTCGCGACTGGTTTCCGCTCGATTGTTTTGGTAGAATTTATGTTGCCCGCGAAGGAATAAACGCACAAATGAGTGTACCCGAACATCAATTTGAAACTTTTTTGGAAACCTTGTCGAAATATGAAATTTTATACGACATTCCAATTAAATATGCCATTGAAGACGATGGAAAATCGTTTTATAAACTTACTATAAAAGTCAGGCCAAAACTGGTAGCAGACGGATTAGACGATGATTCGTATGATGTAACCAATGTTGGAAAACATTTAAATGGAATCGATTTTCATAATCATATTGGCAAAGAAAATACGGTGGTAGTCGACATGCGCAATTATTATGAAAGCGAAGTTGGACATTTTGAAGGAGCCATTTGCCCCGAGGCTGATACTTTTAGAGAAGAGCTTGAAATTGTTACCGATTTGCTTGACGATCAGAAAGACAAAAAGGTTTTGTTGTATTGCACGGGAGGAATTCGTTGCGAAAAGGCAAGTGCCTATTTAAAACACAAAGGATTTAATGATGTTAACCAATTACACGGAGGAATTCTGGAATATGCCCGCCAGATAAAAGCTGAAGGTCTTGAATCGAAGTTTGTTGGGAAAAATTTTGTTTTTGATGAAAGGCTGGGTGAAAGTGTAAACGGGCAGGTAATCTCAAAATGTCATCAGTGTGGAAGCACTTGTGATACTCATACCAATTGCGAAAATCCGGGCTGTCATATTCTTTTTATCCAATGTACTGAGTGTGCAAAAAAATACCATGGATGTTGTACTCCCGAATGTGCCGATGAAAAAGTAAGCGGATTAAAACGCCCCATAGAAAAAAGAGCGGGTTTTGGGAATAGCAGGAAGTACAGAAAGAGTTTATCGTTGATGACGTTGGAGAATTCCAAATAAACCAAACCCTTAGACTATGCTCAGGGTAACAGTCAGACTGAGCGTAGTCGAAGTCTGAGTACATTTCAAATTGAAATTTGTTTTGTGCAGTTGAAATTTGATATTTTCGTATAATGAAAAATTTCTGGAGAGAATTTAAAGGCCCCGTTTTTTCGCTTGCCCCAATGGAGGATGTTACCGATACCGTTTTTCGCGAAATAGTTATGGGCATGTCGGCTCCCGGAAAACTTCATGCGGTTTTTACTGAATTTACATCGGTTGAAGGAATGAATCATCCGGTTGGACGAGAGCGGGTATCTGAACGGCTAATCGTAAATCAATCTGAACGTGAGATCCTCAAAAAACTAGGGATAAAACTCGTGGCCCAAATCTGGGGAAGAAATCCTGAAATTTATCACAACATTGCAAAATACATCAGTGATAATTATGATTTTGATGGGATTGATATTAACATGGGTTGCCCGGTAAAAAAGGTGTTTAAAATTGGTGCATGCAGTGCATTAATTGGCGAGCCCGATTTGGCCAAAGAAATCATTTTAGCTACAAAAGAAGGAACACATCTTCCGGTAAGTGTAAAAACCCGAACAGGTATTAAGGAGCATCAAACCGAAGAATGGATTTCTCAATTGCTTGAAGTAAATCCGGCAGCAATAATTTTGCACGGAAGAACCCAACGTATGCAAGGTGAAGGAGATGCTAATTGGGAAGAAATAAAAAAAGCTGTTGAACTTCGGAATAAAGTAAATCCTGAAATTCCTTTCCATGGAAACGGGGATGTGTTTTCGTATGAAGATGGTTTGCAAAAAGTTAAAGAAACCGGAGTAGATGGAGTGATGATTGGACGTGGAATTTTTCAAAACCCATGGTTTTTTGATCCTTCAAAAACTGAAATCTCAAAAAAAGATAGAATTAATAAACTAATTGACCACACGAAACTTTTTGAAAAGACGTGGAGCCCCAATAAAAACTTCAATATTCTAAAAAGATTCTACAAAATCTACCTCAATAGTTTTGAAGGAGCCGCCAAAATGAGGGCCGATTTAATGATGGTTAAAAGCTACGATGAGGTTTATAAGTACTTTGATTCAAAATAAAATTTCATTACTGTCCGAATAATTTAAAAAAGATTCCTCGCTTCGCCACGGAATGACAGGCTTTGTGTGGTGTTTGGTTTGGGGAGAGGGTGCTTTGGCGGCTGCGCCGCCAAAGCACCCTCTCCCCAAAGCCCCTCTAAAACTTACTTGTTGTCTTTCTGAGTGCAATGTAATGAAGCGAAAGAATCTTTTCCATAATTTATTTATTTATCGTACACTAATGATAAAATTTGCAGAAAAATACTAATCCAATTTAGGGGTTTTTAATTTTTAGTTTGTCGTTAAAGTAATGATATTCTAATTTTAACTACTAACAATCTAAAAACCATTATCATGAAAGCCAAAACTACTCGCCGCCGGTTTATCGGAAAAAGTGCTATAGCAGGTTGTACACTCCTGGTTTCCGGAAAACTTTTAGCCTTTTCATTTCCTGAAGACGAAATTCCGAATCCTAAAGAATTAAACTATTGTGCTTACAAATGTCCTGAAAATTGTCAGTTTCTGGAAGCATCGGTTAAAAACGATGCCGAGCTAAAAAAGAAAGCTTATGATACCTGGAAAATCAAAGAAAGATATAGAGTTGAGTTTGACGAAAACACAGCATTTTGTTTTGGTTGTAAAAACACAGAAAAACCTGCAGGAGTGGTGATGACAAATTGCACCGTCAGATCGTGTGCCATTGAAAAGAAATTCGATTCATGTATTCAATGTAAGAAACTGGAAACCTGCAATAAGGATTTATGGACTCGTTTCCCTGATTTCCACAAATCAGTAATAAAAATGAGAAAAGTTTATTGTGAGAATAAAGCCTGAATTTTTATTCTAAAAAATACAATATTGCTTTTTAATAAAATGGAATACAAAAGTTTTGATTTTGTATTCCCAACCTTGCAAATAAATGGTTGTATTTAATGGCTAATGCCCTTTTTGCGCGGGTCATTTTTACCCCGGGCTTAAGCCCGGGGCTATTCAAAACCCATTACTTAATTGGCTTTAGCCATTAAACTTCAAACTTGTTTGGGCATCATTATTCTCAATTATTTCTTAACGATTACACGATTACAGAAACAAAAACCAAAACTGGAACTTCCTAATTTTACATTGTAATATATTGAATGAGGATATTCATTTTTAGCTTTTTTATCAAAACGAATCAATTATTTTTATGGTCAATAAAACAATCAATCAAAAATGGCTACAAAAATACTCGTTAACCACCTTGGATTTTTATGTAATTCAACTAAAAAAGTAATTATTGAAAGTGATGTTTCCCTGTCGGAATTTACGGTTCAGGACATGGCACTGGTGGATAGCGAAAGTTTTGACGAAGATGAAAACTGGCAGACTGTTTATATCGGGAAACTTGAAAAAGTAAAAGAACGGGATGGTGAGTTTTTTGTAGGCGATTTTTCTGAGATTACACAGGCGGGTGTGTATTCAGTTGTAATTCCGGAAATAAAAAAACGCAGTTACCAGTTTAATATTTCCGATGGTGCGTTTCATGATTTACCCTGGTTGTTTGTCGATTTTCTTAACAAATGGCGCGGAACCGGTGAATATGCTTTAAAAATAAAAAGCACAACCGACGATGGAATTCGTTCTGATAACGGGGAATACCACCACGTAAAATCAGGTTGGTACGATGCAGGCGATTTAAGAAAATGGATGACCCACTCCAACCTGCCGGCGATTGGGTTTTACGATTTGTTTGAAAAACTAAAGTTGCACAGAAACTATTTCCACGAGCAAAACCTGTTTGATAATGATTTATTGACCGTTTCTGAAGAAGCTGTCAATTGTATTTTGGAAATGCAGGATCCTGAAACCGGAAAAATTTTCGAATGCCTGGGAGCAGGTGGTTTTGGGCGCGCCAATGAAAATATGAGTTGGTGGTACGAAAATCATTCGGGTTGTTTGGCCGATAATTCTGATAACCGGTTTACCGATAATAAAATCAATTCGGGTGACGAACGTACCATACGGACTGATTACAATGCCCTGATTCAGTATACTTCCATTTATATTTTACTACGTGCACTCCCTCACTACCAAAAGCACATTCCGCAAAAAGCAAATGAAATTTTAGCAGCTGTCAAACGAATTTGGGAAAATTCACTACTCGAAAGTAAAACAGACGATTTTGAAAAACGAACTGCCATTAAATCATGGAAACTGATGGCAGCCAATGAATTGTTTAAATCAAAAATAATTGGCGAATCGGAGTTGACAGAAATTGCAAAAAGTCTTTTAAACAACTACAATAAAAATATTTCGTTCTGGTGTATGGATGAAAAACTTGATGACCCATATCGGGGGATTTTACATTCTGCACAACCAATCATCGCTTTGTTAAAATTTGTTGAGTTAAATATCTCCGGGAAATTTAACAAGGAAATTTCCGCCATTATTTCTGATTGCTGGGAAAACTATATCGAGCCACTTAGTAAAACTTCCGTTTTTGAATACATGCCGTACGGAACCTTTTTTCAACCGGCTACCGAAGAAGATGTGTACACCCCATTTCAAAACGGATTGGTTTACCGGCGATTTATGCCAGATAATTCTAAACAAAAAATTAACCATGGTTTAAACGGCCACTATTCAAGTTGGGCACATGCTTTGGCCATTATGAGCAAAGCCTTCTCTAATAGTAAAATGTCGGAATTGGCCTGGAAACAGTTTTTCTGGACACTGGGAGCCAACAATTTCAACGCCTCATTTATTTCGGGAATAGGGTTTAATAATCCGATGCCACACAGTCGTTTTTTAGGAACTGCAGTCGGTGGTTATTTAATTGGCTTTATCGGAAAAACAGACGATCGTGCTTTTGTGGATATGAATGCAAAAGCACAATGGAACTCTACCGAATATTGGGTTACTCCAATTGCCAACTTTTGTATGGCTTTGGCAGATTTGCTTCCGGTTCAAATAAAACCGGAAACAAAACTGGGATATCGATTATAAATCGAGATATTTTAAAAACTCTTCGCGGGTTTCCTTTTGATTAAATTTTCCACTGTATTCTGCCGTAACCGTGCTACTACTTTCGTCCTGAATACCGCGTGATGAAACACACATGTGTTTTGCATCGATCACTACCGCCACATCATCGGTTTTGAGAATTGATCTTAATTCATTGGCGATTTGTACAGTTAATCTTTCCTGAACCTGCGGTCGACGTGCGTAATAATCGACAATCCGGTTAATCTTACTTAAACCAATTACTTCGCCATTCGAAATGTAGGCCACATGTGCTTTCCCCACAATGGGCAGAAAGTGATGCTCGCAGGTAGAATTCATATTGATATTCTTTTCTACCAGCATTTCGTTGTACCTGAATTTGTTTTCGAACACAGAAATTTTTGGCTTGTTTTCAGGATTGAGGCCATAGAAAATTTCTTTAATAAACATTTTGGCTACACGATGAGGCGTTCCTCTTAAACTATCATCAGTCAAATCCAGCCCCATAGTTTCCATAATGTCTTTGAATTTACCTTCGATGATACTCATTTTTTGCTCATCAGTTATATCAAATGCATCTGTACGCATGGGCGTATCTACCGATGTGCTTATGTGGTTATCTCCAAATAGTTCAAAGTCTTCTATCTCAATTGTACTGTGGCCATTACCGTTTACTTTGGCCGTACCATTTGTTTTACCATTTACTTTTTTAAAAATAATTTCGTCTTGCATAGCTTTCGTATTTTGTTTCCGCCAGCGGAATGTTATTAGTTTTTAAACACAAAAGCATAAACAGACAAAAAAGTATTTTGTTTAAATTATTGCAATAAATAATTAAACAAACTTGAATTTGAAGGTAAAATCACTTAGATTATTTTTGAATTGAGAACTTTGAAATGCCTGATTATCTACTCTTTAATAAACTTTACTGTTTTTGTTTCATCCAAACAATCAATTTGAATAAAATAAATCCCTGAATTATAATCTTCAAGTTCAACATTAAAGTTGCCATGAGCAGAAACTTCTTCAATTAATTTCCCTGTAGAATTATATATCCGTGCATCAACATCGGCCTGAACAGTAAATTTTACGAATAATATATTGGATGCCGGATTTGGAAAAACTTCAATTTCATGTTTTGAGTTTTCAATTTTGGGTGCATAAACAGGCTGGCTAACATTAAAAGTAATGGTCCTTCTTATACCTGAGCCAGGATGCATCACCCGGACCACTGAAGAACCTTCTGCTAATCCAATTACTGCTGTACTATCTGAATTGAATTTTAAGATTTCTTTACTCTGAAGCAAAAGCATTGAATATGATTTATCTGCTGCATTTACAGGAGCCATGATTACTTCAATCGTAGCAGAATCGCCAATACTCAAATTTGTTGTATTGGTAACCAATTCAAGACCTGTTACCGGAACAATACTATCGGTATAAAACGATGCAGGTCTTTCTGAACTTCGCATCAAACTATAGGGATGATCAAAAGCCAAAATTTCAGAATGTACAGTTTCCCAATTACCAAATTTCCCGTCAGTGGTAACATCCAGATTGGGTTTACAGTGCCCGTTACTCATCATTCCCCACGACCAAATTAACCAACCAATCTCATTTTCCCCACTCACTTTTAATCCGGTTTTATAATCCAGAATCCTGCATTGCGGATAGGCAGTTGGAGAAGGCCCCTCTCCTATGATTATAGGCATATTATTGTTAACAGACTCGTTGGCTATTCGCTGATAATTTGCAGGACTTGACCAATAAGAATGTGCCGAAAAAATAACATTTTTTAGTGGATCATATTCCAGTAATTCTTCCCAGGTATCAAATAAAACATCCACATTTTGTCCCCAGGTTGGTGCATCAATTACAATGGGTACAGTATACCCCCATCCCCTCAGCGAGTCAATCGCCTTTTTATATCCTGTTAAAAACATGGCACTGGTTACACTGCCGTTTCCTACTTCGTTTCCGACATTTAAAAGAGTCCATTTTTTGTTTTTTTGAATGGCGTTAAAAATTATCGGATTTTTCCAAAACATTATACAATCATCCAATTTGCCCCATTCACCTGTGGCATCATGACATTCAGGCATTGCAATCATTTTATTGGCCACACAATTATCGATATTTTTAGCAAGTCTTGAGGCATCGCCATTTATCATCCACATGATTCGTACACAGTTGGCTCCTGTTTTTGCAATTTCCGGATGAGTCCAGCTACCCGCATTATCAGAGGACCAAACAAACATTTCATTAACCCCACGTAAAATTACTTTTTCACCGGCTGCGGAATAGATGTGCCGGCCATCCACATACATGGTATCGCCTTGCGAAAAACTAAATTTAGAGATGAACGAAAGAATAACAAAAAACAGAAAACCTGCCTGGTTAGATTTAGTAATCATTTTTAAACTGATTGAGATTTAGGTAGCCAAAGATAACTTTTATGCCTTTCGAAAATGTGCCCTTTGACAAGAAATCTAAAATTTAGAAAGTTTTTAAAGAAATCAGTCTTAATCATCCAACTGAAAATCTATAGTAGAAACTACACGAACAATTTTAATCTCGGGAGTATTTGCATCACGATCATTGATAGTAAATAGCCCTTGTCTTGCAACCCGGATTTTTCCTACTTTGGCATTGGAATCCGTTGCAAACTTTTCAGCAACTTCCCTTGCATTTTTTGTAGCTTCTTCAATCATAGACGGTTTAATTTTGTTTAATCCTGTAAACATATATTCAATGGGCCGCCACTGGTTTTTCGATCCCAGTAATATTCCTTTGGAAATTAATTCGAGTGATTCTGAAAGTGCATTTTGTAAACGAGGAATATTCGCTGTTCGAATAGTAAACTCAGATTTAGCCACATATCGGAATTCACGGTTCATACTATTGGAATTGTATCTGTCTGCCTGAACATCAAAAATGTTTGTTGTACCTTTTGTTAACTCATTTTCCTTAAATCCCTGTGAAATAAAAAAATTATAAACTTCTTCATTTTGTTTTTCAATCTGATTTTTTAAAGATTTTAAATCATTTCCTGCAAAGGATATGTTGATAGGCCAAACCGCTAAATCGGCTTTTACTTCCTTTTCCGACAATCCTTTTACCTGCACATACCTGTCGTATTTTTTACCTGTTTTATGCATGTTACCGATAAAAAATCCTGCAATTAATATAGCAAGGCTTACAATTATCGTTTTTATCCAGTCTAAGTTTTTCATATGATAATGTTATAATCGATTCTACCTGATTTTTTGAAATACAATGGATTAAAGTTACGTAAACAATTTATACAAAACTGAATAATTAGCTTAATAAATAATCTGACTTGAATATCCTTTAAAACTTCATTTATCTGCTTTCAATTTTATAATTTCGCTGCAAATTCAATCATATAAAAATGAAACAAGTTTTACTGATAGTTATATCCTTTTTGATTATTTCTGCCTGTGAAAAATCACCATCAAAATACATATATAACAAAGGTTTTATCTATGGAACAGTTTACAGCATAATTTACGAAAGTCCGGATGGGAAAGACTTCGAGGACGAGATAAATAAAAAACTTAAAGAATATACCATGATTTTTTCAACTTACGAGAAAGAATCAACCATTTCGAAAATTAATAATAATGAAGCTGTAGAAATTGGAGAAGAATTCCTATCCTGTTTTAAACGTTCGATGGAAATTTCAGAAATCACCAATGGTGCTTTCGATATTACAGCAGGGCCGATGGTTAATGCCTGGGGTTTTGGACCAGACAAAAAGTTAAAAATGGACCAGGCAAAAGTGGATAGTTTAACTGCAATTACAGGTTACCAAAAAATTGAAATGGAGAACGGGGAAATAATAAAACAAAACCCGGATATGAAACTTGACATGAGCGCCATTGCCAAAGGATTTACAAGCGATTTAATAGCTTCTTTTTTAATTGAAAAAGCTTGTGAAAATTATTTGGTTGAAATTGGTGGTGAAGTAGTTGCAAAAGGAGTAAATGAAAGAGGTAATACCTGGACTGTTGGTATTAGTAAACCCGATGAAGATTTAATGGTTTCAAATTCAGAACTTCAGGCAAAAATAAAACTACCTGATAATGCATTGGCAACTTCCGGGAATTACAGAAACTTTTACGAGGAGGATGGAAAAAAATATGCTCACACCATCGACCCAAAAACCGGATATCCGGTACAGCATAGTTTGTTAAGTGCAACAGTTTTGGCAAAAGATTGTATGACAGCCGATGCTTTTGCTACTGCATTTATGGTAATGGGACATGAAACCGGAATTGAACTCGCACGGAGTATTCCTGAAATTGAAGTATTGTTTATTTATTCAGATGAAAGGGGAAATAACCAAATTTATATGTCGGAAGGTTTTGAAGAGTTTGTGGTGAATTGATTCCGATTTCAAAATACAAAACATTCATAATTTCCGGGAATAACCAATATTAATGAAAATGAATTTGACACATCCTTTTTTGACCCCCTTTTATCCCCCAAGGGGGGAAAATTCCTCTCCGGCCAAATGGCTGAAGGTTGGGTGGGGCCATTATTTGTATCTAAAACAACAGACATTCAGTCACAAAAAAACCGGCTATTCACCGGTTTTTATATCTGAAGCAAATTTAAGCTTTTCAAATTGTACTTTTCTCCAGGCCTTTCGTTGTTCAATTTTATCCTGTGTTTGCCAACAATGAACACCCTGACGTTTCAGGTGTTTATTCCCGCTTACATGCGTATTTGGGAATTTTCCGCCTTTTTTAATCAACATTCGAATGGCCATGGCAACCATTCCAATCCCCAAAACAACTACCGCCAGTAAAATAACTTTTAAAATTTCCATCTAATCATTGTTTATTGTCCGCAAAAATAATTCTTTTTATAAAGAATCTCTATAAATATAACCCGTTTAACTGCAAAATGTTGGAGTTGGTCTAAAAATTAATTTTAAGCTCACAAATACAATATCCTTTTTGTAAATTTATTGCACACCAAAAAAACTGAAACTATGGGAAAACATATTAACATCGTTGCTGCACTTCAAATTGGATTTAGCATTTTGGGTTTATTTATCGGAGGTTTAATTTTTGCAACCCTTTACCTTGTAAAAGATTTTGTTGATGATAAAGATGCTGAAATGGTCCTGCCAATTGTCGCCAATGTTTTAATGATCCTGTTTTTAATCTTGAGTGTTCCCGGAATAATAGCAGGAATTGGTTTATTTAAAAGAAAAGAATGGGCCCGGATTTTAACATTGATTTTATCGGTGCTCGACTTGTTTAATATTCCACTGGGAACTGCTGTAGGTGTTTATTCCATCTGGGCATTGGTACACCCCGAAGTTGTTGAAGAATTTAAACCAAATCATAAGTAATGAAATATATTTTATCTGTATTAGGACTTCTCTTTTCCGTTTCAGTTGTTGCACAAACAGTTTTTCCTGATATAAAAAACAAATCGAAGTTAGATATATTCAACAGGGAGGCAGCGATAATTATGCATGAAGAAAACAATGTTCAGGGGGTTATTTTTGATGCTAAAAAAAATGATGGATTAGCCATTTTTAAAAATATTGAATTTGAAAACGGAATACTGGAGTTTGATGTAAAAGGGAAAAATGTTCCAGGTAAAAGTTTTGTTGGTATCGCATTTCACATTCAGGATGAAGAAACTTACAATGCAATATATTTTCGTCCCTTCAATTTTAAAAATCCTGACAAAGAAAGAAGTGGCCATTCGGTTCAGTACATTTGTCATCCCGATTTTCCATGGCATGTGTTAAGAAAAGAATTCCCTGAACAATTTGAAAATCCGGTAAATCCTGTACCCAATCCTGAAGATTATTTTCACGCCAAAGTTGTAGTTGAATGGCCGATGGTTTCGGTTTATGTAAACAATGCAAAAGATCCTTCGCTTAATGTAAAAATGAAAAGTGAATTTAAAAATGGAAAAGTCGGATTTTGGGTAGGAAACGGCTCCGACGGGGATTTTAAAAATCTGGTAGTTAAAAATTTATAATCATAAAAAAACAGAAAACAATTAGTTTGAAATGAATGAAATATTTCAATTGAAAGAAAAGGCAGAGGAGAAGAAACGACTAGAAGAACAATTGAAAAAAACCTTATACGAATACAACAAAACCAAAGAAAATTTATCCCGTTTAGCCAATCAACTCAGCAAAGAATCCGACGATGTATCTAAGTTAGAGGAAGGAGGAATTACCGCACTTTTTTATTCGGTACTGGGAAATAAAGAAAGTAAACTAAAAAAAGAAAAACAGGAGTTTCTTGCTGCAAAATTAAAACACGAGAACTGTGTAAATGAACAGGAAAAATGGGAAATAGAAATTCAAAGAATCAAATCTGAGATTAAGGCTCTGGGTGATCCGCTATCTGAATACAAAACCTTACTTCAGACAAAAGCGGATAAATTAAAACTTGCCAACGACAAATACTTTAAGGAATTTGAACAACAACTCGAATTTCAGTTAAAACAAAAAACGGAACTTAATGAAGCCATTGAAGCAGGAGAAACAGCTTTAAATGGTTTACGTTATGCAATACAGGAACTCAGAAAAGCAAAGAACTGGGGAATTTATGACATGGTTGGCGGCGGGCTCATAGCTACAGCTGTAAAACACTCTAAAATTGATGAAGCTAAAAGTCTGATTCAGGATGTTCAGGTATGGTTAAAGATTTTTAAAAGGGAGCTTTCAGATATTAAAATCATAGCCTCCAGGGAGTTAACAGTGCAGCTTAATTCTTTTTCTACGTTTGCTGATTATTTTTTCGACAACCTGATTTTTGATTGGATAGTTCAACAGAAAATAAACCGTTCTTTAGAAGCTTGTGAAGAGGTTTGTCAGAAAGTGCTAAAATTGCTTACAAAACTTAGGATTACCGATGTTGACATGACTGAAAATTACAACAAAACAAGAGTTGAATACACCGCTTACATAGAAAAAGCTTTGATATGACCCAGTACGAAATAAAAATAGAAGGAAAAGTTCAGGGTGTTGGTTTCAGGTATTTTGTGCGTAGTAAGGCAACCGAAATGGGTATTACCGGTTGGGTGAAAAACACGGTCGATGGTAACGTTTTGGTATTTGCCCAGGGAATTGAAGCAGAAATCAAAACTTTTATCGGCTTCCTATATATTGGCCCTACCCTTTCGCGGGTAGATAGAATTACAAAAAATAAAATTCATGTTTCGGGGGTTTTTGATAATTTTAGCATCAAATATTAATACACCGAAATTGAAGAATAAAAATTACCACATGTCCCCCGAGGAGTTTCGTACCGAGGGCAAAAAAATAATCGACTGGATTGCAGACTATTATGAAAATATTGAAAAATATCCTGTATTGTCACAGGTTAAACCTGGAGAAATAAAATCTTCTTTACCTGAGACACCTCCTGAAAGAAGCGAATCGCTGGATGAAATAATGCAGGATATAGATGAGAAAATCATGCCGGGAATAACACACTGGCAATCGCCAAATTTCTTTGCTTATTTTAATTCAAATACTTCTTTCCCTTCAATTTTAGGAGATTTGGTTTCATCGGGACTGGGAGTACAGGGAATGATTTGGGCAACAAGCCCGGCAGCCACTGAACTGGAAACACGGGTACTGGACTGGCTGGCAGAAATGACCGGAATGCCGGAAAGTTTCAAATCAACTTCAACAGGAGGTGGAGTAATTCAGGATACCGCATCAACAGCAGCATTAACGGCAATTATTGCAGCACGGGAAAGAGTCACAAATTTTAAATCCAATGAAAAAGGTATTTCCGGTAATCTTGTAGCTTACATATCAACACAAACCCACTCGTCTCTTGAGAAAGGAATCAAAATAGCGGGTATTGGAAAGGCTAATCTTAGGTTAATTGATGTGGATGAAAAATTTGCAATGCGACCTGAATTGCTTGAAAAACAAATCAAGGAAGATAAAAAGAATGGACTTATTCCATTTTTTGTTTGTGCAACAGTTGGCTCAACTTCTACAACTGCGATTGATCCGGTAAGAGAAATAGGAGAAATTAGTCAAAAGGAAAATTGCTGGTATCATATAGATGCTGCAGCATTGGGAACAGCAATGGTTTGTCCTGAATTCAGGCATTACATACAAGGCATTGAATTGGCAGATAGTTACAGCTTTAATCCTCATAAATGGATGTTTACTAATTTTGATTGTAATGTTTTCTGGGTTGCAAACCGCCAGGAATTAATTAATACGTTTTCCATATTACCCGAATATTTAAGAAATAAAGCTACAGAATCGGGAGAAGTTTTTGATTACCGCGATTGGCATATTCAGCTGGGAAGACGATTCCGGGCTTTGAAACTGTGGTTTGTAATTCGACATTATGGAGTCGAAGGTTTACAATACCACATTAGGGAACATGTAAGAATAGCCAAGGAATTAAAAAACTGGGTGAAAGAATCACCCGATTTTGAATTGGTCGTTGAGCCTCATATGAATCTTATTTGTTTCAGGCATAAAAATGGCGATGATTTTAACATGAAACTAATGAACTCAATCAATGAATCGGGAAAGATATTCTTTACACATACGAAACTGAATAACAAAATTGTTCTTCGAATTAATATTGGACAAACCAACTTAAAGGAAAAACATGTAAAAGAAGCCTGGATGTTGATTGTAAAAACTGCTGCCAAAATGGCTACTATATAGCACAGGCTTTTTTAGTACAGTTTGGCAAACCAGTCAATTTATCCGCATATACATATTTTGCTTCCGGACAGGTTGCCGGATCACAGCAGGTATGACATACCCTTTTAAAGGCCTTAAATCCAAGTATTTCAATATCTTTGGAGAAAAAACCCTCTTTCATAGGTTCTTCTTTTAAAAGATCGGTACTAAGGTATTTTTTATTGTCATCTGAAAAAATGGTAGCTACTATTGTGTCTTCCCCTGTTTCTTCCAGAATTTTTAATGCTCCCAAAAAATTGGCTCCCGAGGATATTCCAACACCTATACCTATTTCCGCCAGCTTTTGTGCCATAATTATGGAGTCTCCATCGTCAATTTTCACTACTTCATCCAGAAAATCAAGATCTACCAATGCCGGTATAAATTCATCAGAAATACCCTGAATTCTGTGTTTTCCTACTTTATAACCTGTTGAAAGTGTTGGTGAATTTGAAGGCTCCAGGGGATAGACTTTGATATCTTGATTTTTCTCTTTCAGGAATTTTCCTACCCCCATAACGGTTCCTCCGGTTCCAACTCCTGTCACAAATGCGCCCGGTTCAAGGTTGCGGTATTTTAGCTGCCACCATAATTCAACACCCGTTGTTGTGTAGTGGGCTTCAATATTATCCTTGTTTGAAAATTGCTGTGGTCTGAATCCATTAATTTCATCAGCCAGTTTATCGGCCATTTCAATACTTCCCAGGAAACCTCCTTCTTCAGGCCTAACAAGTTTTATTTCTGCACCATAACCTCCAATTAAGTTTATTCTTTCAATGCTCATCCAATCGGGCATAAAAATGGTAACCGGGTGTCCCAATGCTCTTCCAATTGCAGCAAAAGCAATTCCTGTATTTCCACTTGTTGCTTCAATAATTGGCATTCCCGGTTTTAATTCTCCCGATTCTATTGCACTTTTTATAATATGAAAAGCCATTCGATCCTTAATACTACCGGTCATGTTCAAATTTTCAGCCTTTGCATAAATGGTTCGGTTTTTCCCTTTGTACAAAAAGTCGATTGCCAAAACCGGCGTATTTCCAATCAAACTGGATAAACCCTGAATACGATTAGACAAATTGTTGCTCATTCAAATAAACGATTTAAATTGGTTAGGCAGTAAATTAAATAAAATCTATTCATATTTAGGGTGATATTTGTCGTCATCTGTGATTCAGATCAATGTATATGTGAAATGTGCATATAAATTCAAAAAACTAAAAGTGTATATTTGACGCTTTAAAAATATTTCCTAAATTAGCATCAAAATTTAAACTCAATAGAAATGACAAATTTTAAACAAATGGAAGTCTGGTTTGTAACCGGAAGTCAACACTTATACGGACCAAAAACTTTAGCACAGGTAGATAAAGATTCTTCGACAATAGTTGATGAATTAAATAAAACAGGGAAAATGCCGGTCAAAATAGTTTTTAAACCCGTGGTAAAAACACCCGATGAAATTCTTGATATTTGTGTTCAGGCAAGCGCCGATGCCAATTGTATTGGTTTAATTACCTGGATGCACACCTTTTCGCCCTCAAAAATGTGGATAGGTGGTTTAAAAGCATTAAGCAAACCATATATGCACTTGCACACACAGTTTAACCGCGATCTCCCATGGAGCGAAATCGATATGGATTATATGAACCTTCACCAGAGTGCACATGGCGGTCGTGAATATGGTTTTATAAATGCCCGTATGCGTAAAAACCGCAAAGTAGTAGTTGGTCACTGGCAAGATGAAAAAGTTCAGGATCAGGTTGCAGTTTGGTGTCGTACAGCCATCGGCTGGGCTGATTCGCAGGGATTAAAAGTTGCCCGGTTTGGCGACAATATGCGCGAGGTAGCCGTTACAGAGGGCGATAAAGTAGAAGCTCAGATTAAGTTCGGATGGCAAATTTCAGCATATGGAGTTGGCGATTTGGTGGCTTATATTGAAAAGGTTACCGATGAAGAAGTTAATGAACTTTACAAAGAATACGAGACTGAATACGAAGTTGCCGAAAACTGCAAACCGGGTCGTGAATTTCATGAAAATGTCCGGGTACAAGCCCGCTATGAGATTGCCATGAAACGTTTTATGGAAGACGGTAATTTTAAAGCTTTCACAACCAATTTTGAGAACCTGACCGGACTGGATCAATTACCCGGACTGGCTTCACAACGATTAATGGCTGCAGGATATGGTTTTGGTGCCGAAGGCGACTGGAAACAGGCAGCAATACTTCGTATTTTGAAAACCATGTCTACAGGAATGAAAGGTGGAAACTCATTCATGGAAGATTATACCTATCACCTCGATCCGGCTAACGAAGCTGTTCTTGGTGCACACATGCTGGAAATTTGTCCAAGTATTGCGGCGAAAAAACCACGACTTGAGGTTCAGCCACTGGGAATTGGAGGTAAAGATGCTCCTGCACGTTTAATTTTTGAAAGTGCTACAGGAAATGCCATGAATGTTACTTTAATAGATATGGGTAATCGTTTCCGTCTTATCGTGAATACACTTGATGTAATTGCACCACTGGAAAAAATGCCAAAACTTCCTGTTGCTTCAGCATTCTGGAAAGTTCATCCAAACCTGGAAGATGGTGCTGCTGCCTGGATTTATGCCGGAGGAACACACCACTCAGCCTACACCCTGGCATTAACACCTGAATACATTGAAACATTTGCAGAATATGCTGACGTTGAATATGTGATAATCGATAAAGACACAAAGGTTCCTGAATTCAAAAAAGAATTAAAATGGAACGAAGTTTATTATATGTTGGCAAAAGGATTGTAGAATACTATAATTTTTAGGAAATAAGAAATAGAGGTGATACAGTTTTCATCTCTATTTTTTTTGCAAACAAATATTACAGCGACTGAATTCTGAAAACCACTAACTTTCTTTAATCTCATTCTAAACAACAATAACTTATTTTAAATAAGTTACAATTTGAGTAAATTAGCCATAGTTCAATAAACCAAATCAACCAAAAATGAAACTTAAAGGAATAATCCCTCTGATCTTGCTGTTTTTACCTTTATTTTCTTCAGCACAATTTTTTAAAGTATATCCGTATATGACACCTGAAGCAGGCGAAAAAGAGTTGGTTTACTGGTTTAGTGCTGTTGGCTCTGACCAAAGTTACGAGTTCTTTGGAAAAGAAGTAAGTCGTGACGGATTAACTGCTCACTCTATTGAGTTTGAATATGGTATCAGCAACAAATGGACAGCAGGTTTGTACTTCGATTTTGAACAACCTGTGGGTGAAAATTTAAAGTATATAAAAACCAAAGCATTGATGTTTCATGGACGGTTCTGGGAAAAAGGGGAACGTCCTGTTGACCTCGGACTTTATGTAGAATACATCATTCCTAAGAAAGAATATAAAAACAAAGAACAAATTGAGGTTAAGCTGATAATGGAGAAAGATTTTGGATTTAACACTATTGTTTTGAATCCAACTTTTGAAAAAAATGTTGCCGGGCCAGATGTTGACGAAGGACTTGAATTTGCTTTAAATGGAGGATGGTATTTCAAAAAATTCTCAGGAATTCAGCCGGCAATTGAATTTTATACAAAGTGGGGAGAATTGGCAGAAATCTCTCCTTTCGATCAGTCCAAAACATACATTTTCCCGGCTGTTGATATTATTATGGGAAGGCATGGTCGTATTATATGGCACACCGGTGCAGGCTTTGGCCTGACTAATCCAGCTGATAATTTTGTGTTTAAATCTATCCTTTCTATCGGATTCTTTTAAGGATTGGATTTTTAAACAATTAGATTTTAGAATTAAGATAAAGTCAAAAACAAATGAAAAAATTTAGTATATACTTCCTGTTGATGTTAATTGCCGGAATTGCAATTACTCAAAACAAAAAAACGTTAAAAGAACAGGCCAAAAACCAAACTAAACCCTATCACTTTTTTGAAGATCCAAAAACCTGTGAAGGTTGTCATGTTGAGAAATTTAAGCGTTGGAATGTTTCTCAACATTCAAAAGCATTTACGGGTGATTTTTTTCAAAAACAGTTTTACGATTTGGTACTTGCATCTGAAAGCTTTGCACCCGAGGTGGCCAATGTTAAAGAGGGTTGTATAGGCTGCCACGCGCCAAGTGCATTTTTAGCGGGTGAGTTGGTGCCTCCTCGCACTACAAAAATGGATAATTTCTGGAATAAGGGAAATGGTGACAAATCTATGGCAGATCGAGGTGTTTTTTGCGATTTTTGTCATACCATTTCTCATTTTAAAAATAAACCTCCTTTTAATCACGACTATGTTTCATCCGCCACAGAAGCTATCGATACTAAATTTGGTGATTTAGAGTTCCCCTGGTCACCACACCACAAAACTGCTACCTCAGAAATATATGAAGATCCGCAAATGTGTTCAAGTTGCCACAACGAATTAAATCCATATAATGTCTGGGTCAAACATACCTTCAGCGAATATGAAAACAGTGTTTTTCCAGACCAGGGTATTATTTGTCAAACCTGTCATATGCAACCTATGGGGGGTAAACCGGCAAAAATGGGAATAGTCCGCCCTGTTAATTCAGATCACTGGTGGGGAGGCGGTTTTAAAGAATTTGTAGAAGGTGCTGCCAGGGTTGAATTAAAACTGGCATCTGACGAGTTTTCTATGGGCACTAAAGTTGATTTCTCGGTTGATGTGCAGGCAGTGGCAACTGGACATAAGTTCCCTACAGGTTCTGTAGAAGAACGCGATGTTTGGCTTAGGCTTTCTCTGATTGATAATAATGGAAAGGAACTTTTGCATATTCCGGTACCTGAAAATCCGAACGATCCAAATGACAAATATTTTATTACCAGCAACGAAAAGGTAGCGTATCCATCACATAGCAAACTTTCCGAACCCTTTGAAAGAGATGCACTTCCTGAAGGTGACAGGTTATATCACAGCGCATTTCTCGATAGTGAGGGTAATTTTACCTATGCCCAGTGGTTTTGTGTTGAAGAAATCGAAAACCGTTTAAATCCTCTTGAAATCAGAAATGAAAAATATTCTTTTACAGTTCCTTCCAATCTTCCTGATGAAATTTATTTACAGGCAAAACTGAATTATAGAAGAATGCCTGATTCTTTTGCAGATTTTTTGGAGATTGACAGAAGACCTGTTATTCAGGTTGCAAAAGATGTAAGGAGACTAAGAATTAATTAAAGATTTCTCCAACCTCTCGAATTGGGTATCCAGATCCGACTTCTGATAAAATTTTTCATGTGAAAAATTTATAAACTTCAGGATTTTGAATGCATTAAATTTATGAAAAAACCTAAGTTGAAACGTTTGAAAGGAAGAACAATTTTTATTCAAATCGTCCAGTTCTGTCCAAAAATTATCTTTAATTAAAAACTCAAAAACAGGTTCTGGCAATCTGGCTATTAATTCTGAATAAGAAGGTTTATCAATCTGAAAAAGATGTTGAACTGAATCAAAAAACATTTTCAAATCAATAAAAGCCTGGAAGTCATAGGTAATTGATAAATCGGTTTCATCATTCATCCATTTTGATATGGCCGGTCCGGTGCCAAATGGTATTCGGTCTGATGTTCGTGCCGAAGGAAATACTTTTGTGGAATTTATTTCACCTACTTTTCCAACTTGTGTAAGGGTTTGTAAAAAATAGAAATCCTCACCGGCCTGTCTTCTGGTCATTCCTCCTCTTTTCACATAAGCTTCAGCAGTAACAGTAAATGCAGAGCCTATTGTAAAAATTGGATTTGGATAACGTACATATTCCAAAGCATTACGATAATACAAAAGGAATTTTTCGTACAATAGTATGCCTTTTAATTGTTTTTCTTCCAATCCTTCTGTTTGGTGTTGAAAAGCAATGGTTGCCCCTGCATCGCCCGGATTACTTTTAAAATGTTTTTCTATTTCTACCAGGTAATTCTTTTCAACCAGCGTATCTGCGTCTAGAGAAACAATTATACCAAAAGGTTTTTCAATTTGATTAAAACGCAGCACAGCTTCATCCATGGCACTTTTTCTGGCAAGTCCAACCCCTGCCCATTTTTTAGGCAATTCAACCGGTCCTAAAACAAAATATCTGAATTTATTATTTTTTTCTTTTTCTAACCAGGCTTCAATTTTTTCCCTTGTTTTAAAATTGTAATTCTTTATCTCTTCAGAAGCAACTTCAGAATGATTTAGCAATACAATTATTTCTACCTTTTGCTTTGGTGGAGTACATCTGGATAAAGATTCAAGCGTATTTAAAATATCCGGTTCACGAAAACAGGGAATGAACACAATAATACCACATCCTTTATCCGGAGGTTCAGTCAGCATAGGTGTTCTGCTATTTTTACGAAGATATTTACTGGCAAACATGATTTTACAAAGCTACGATTAAATGCAAAAAAAATCCGGGCTGTTTACCCGGATACGAATTATGGATTTTTAGGAATCAGTTCTTTTGTGATTTTTCATATTTTTCATTCATCATCTGCAAAATCTCCGCTGTGATGTTATCACCTTCATTTCCTATCAGAATACCGGTTGAATTTAAAATATAATCGTAATTTTTCTTCGCATTATAAGCTTCCAGGCAGCTCTCCAAACTATCAAGTACTTGCTGTCCGTTTGCATTTTGCATCTCACTTAGTTTTGCTGATAATTCCTGGTCCATTTTTAGCACCTCTTGTTCTATTCCTACCAAACGGTCACGTTCTCGAACAGCACTTTGCTCACTTAAAAAACCACCTCTTTGCAATTTTTCCTGAAAAGCTGCTGCATCTTTTTCAAACGATTGACGTTTGGTGGCATATTCAGTTGTATAAGCTTCTTGTTTTTTTGAAAACTCATCATGCAGAATTTCTGCAAGAGTATAATTTAAAATAACAGAATCAGCCTTAACATAAGCAATTTTTAATCCATCTCTGTTAATTACTTCCTTTTCTCCTGCAGTATTGTTTTCAGCACTTTGACTTCCTCCTGTAAAATGTAAAACATATAATATTACAACTGATATAAACAGTACTACACTTACAACCAATGATGTTCCTTTCATTTATACTCTATTTTAATTATGCTTTTTAAAATTGGCACAAAGATAATTTTTTACTTCAAATCAAATTATTTGTTTAACACTTTTTTAAACAATTTATAATTCAAATACTTACTATAAAAACCTGCATAAAATCATAATTGTCCCCTGATAAACATCATTGAAAAGAAAGGGTAACTGCTACTATTTTTACATCCAGTTATTATGGTTACCAACTAAAAAGAATAATGTTGAATAAGTTAATTGCGAATATTTTACCACACATGCCCAAGAAACTGGTTTGGGTCTTTTCAAAGCGATATATTGCCGGAGAAACAATTGAAGAAAGTTTACTGGCATCAAAATTACTGAATGAAAAAGATATTGAAGTAACCATAGATCTGTTGGGCGAGTTTATTAACACACTTGAAGAGGCAGAATCGAATAAAAACCAGTACCTAGAAATAATAAACCGTTTTACCGAGGAAAAAATAACCGGTAATTTTTCGTTGAAACCCACCATGTTTGGCTTGCTTATTGAAAAAGAAAAATGTTACCAGTTTATCAGGGAGATTGTTGCCCTGGCAGCCAAAAAAAATTCATTTGTAAGAATCGATATGGAAGATTCGCCTTGTGTTGATTTGGAAATTGACATCTTTAAAAGACTCAGAAAAGAATTTCCCAGAAATGTCGGATTAGTGCTTCAGGCCTATTTGCGACGCACACTCAATGATTTGAAAATGTTTAACGAATTAAATTCTGAAACAAATCCGATTAACTTCAGGCTTTGTAAAGGAATTTATGTTGAGCCTGAAAAAATAGCCTACAAAGGATACCAGGAAGTGAGGGATCATTTCTTAGAAGATCTCGAATATATGTTTGTCAATCAAATGTATGCCGGCATCGCAACACACGACAGGTATCTGGTTGAGAACTCCTTTAAATTAATTGAAAAGTACAATGTTCCTAAAGATATGTACGAATTTCAAATGCTTTACGGAGTAACGCCTGAACTGCGGCAATACATTGTAGATAGCGGCCATAAAATGAGAATTTATGTACCCTTTGGAAAACAATGGTTCAGGTACTCAACAAGAAGGTTAAAGGAAAATCCCAAAATGGCAAGCGATATTATCAAAGCACTTTTTATTAGAGGATAATTGAAATATAAGAATGTTAAAGGATGGCAGTGCCATCCTTTTTTTATTATCAATTGCAAATTATTTATAGTTTTGTAGAACAGAACAGAACACCTTTCTATAAACACTTTAAAGAATGAGCAATTTTAGATTTACGGTAGATAACAATTCAAGCGTTCTCAAATTTCAACAGCTGGTTGATGCCATAATTGATTCGATTAGCCGAGACCAACTTAAAGCAGGAGAAATGTTACCCTCCGTTAACCAAATAATGAACGAGTGCCAACTTTCCAGGGATACTGTTTTTAAAGCTTATGCAGAATTAAAAAAACGAGGTGTAGTCGAATCAGTGCCAAATCGTGGATATTTTGTAGTTCAAAAGATTACCAAAGTTTTTCTTTTCCTTGACACGTTTAAAGCTTATAAGGAAGTATTGTACGGTTCATTTTTGAAAAATCTGCCAAAGGATATTGGTGTTGATTTACATTTTCATCATTACAATATCGATGTATTTGAAAAAATTATCACTGACAGCGTAGGGAAATACAGCAAATATATTATCATGAATTTTGACCATCCAAAAGTTTCAAAACTCATAAAAAATATTCCCTCTGAACAACTATTGATCATCGATTGGAAAATTAACGCAACAGAAAATCAATCTTTCGTCTACCAGGATTTTGGTGAATCAGTGTATAAATGTTTTAAAAATAACCTGGATAGAATTTCAAAATATAAAGAATTAAAATTTTATTACCCTGAATTTACATACCACCCCAAAAGTACAATCGAATACTTCCAAAAATTTTGTAACGATTTTGATATTAAATTCAGCGTAATCTATGAAGGAACAAAATTTATTATTGAAAAGGGGAATCTGTATTTTCTTGTCAGCGACAGGACACTAGCTAATTTTCTTGATCAATGCCGGGATTTGGGATTTGAACCTGGTCGAGAGGTTGGTGTAATTTCATACAATGAAACTCCTATGAAAAAATATGTAAAAAATGGTATTACAGTAATTTCAACAGATTTTGAGCTGATGGGTAAAAAAGCAGCAGAATTTGTTACAACCGGTAAACATATACAGTTTCAGGTTCCTACTACATTAAAACTAAGAGCTTCATTATAATAATGATTTTAAGCTGATTTTTCATAATTCAATGATTATCAAATAAAGCTAATTACTCAATATTTAAAAACATGTTATAGAACATATTTATTCCGTTTGAAAGCTTATTTTTTGACCTTAATTTTGACAACATACCAGAACAGAACAGTTCGTATTTTTAACAACAACATAAAACACTAAATATCATGCACTTATTAGGATTCGACATTGGAAGTTCTTCTGTAAAAGTTTCGCTGGTTGAAGGTGAATCGGGCAATTGTATCGCCAGTTCATTTTATCCAAAACAGGAAATGACGATAACCGCCCATCAGGCAGGCTGGGCAGAGCAAGAGCCGGAATTATGGTGGAAAAATTTAAAGCTGGCTTTGGCCGAAGTATTAAATGAATCAAAGGTTTCACCGGAAGATATTGGTTCGATTGGTATTTCTTACCAAATGCATGGTTTAGTGATGGTGGATAAAAACCAGGAAGTAATCAGGCCTTCAATCATATGGTGCGACAGCCGTGCAGCAGTTATTGGGGATAAAGCATTTGACCAGATTGGTGGACAACGTTGTTTATCAAATCTGTTAAACTCTCCCGGAAATTTCACAGCTTCTAAACTTAAATGGGTTAAAGATAACGAGCCCGAACTTTACGATAAGGTATATAAGATTATGTTGCCGGGAGATTACATAGCAATGAAACTTTCAGGCAATATTCAAACCACAGTCAGTGGATTATCAGAAGGTATTATGTGGGATTTTAAAGAAAATTCTATTGCCAAACTGTTGTTTGAAAACTATGGGTTTTCACCCGATATTATTCCTGAAATTGTACCAACATTTGCAGTTCAAAGTCAAATTTCTGAGGCGGCAGCAAAAGAACTTGGTTTATCTCCAAAAACAACAATTACTTACCGTGCCGGAGATCAACCCAACAATGCACTTTCGCTTAATGTTTTAAATCCGGGAGAAATTGCAACCACTGCCGGGACTTCCGGAGTTGTTTATGGAGTAAGTGACGAAATTAAATATGATCCTCATTCAAGAGTGAACACCTTTGCCCATGTAAATTATACATCAGAAAATCCACGGTTAGGAGTCTTACTTTGCATCAACGGAACCGGTATTTTAAACGCATGGCTAAAACGTATGGTGGGTGAAAACTTATCATATGAAGAGATGAACAAACTTGCCTCAAATGTAACAATTGGTTCAGAGGGTCTTTCTATCCTTCCGTTTGGAAATGGTGCTGAGCGAGTGCTGAACAACAAAAATATTGGTTCAGTGCTAAGTGGTATTAATTTTAATATTCACCAAAAAGGACATTTATTACGTGCAGCACAGGAAGGTATAGTTTTCTCTTTTAATTATGGAATGGAAATTATGAAAAACATTGGTATCAATCCATCTGTAATTCGTGCGGGTAAGGCAAATATGTTCCTTAGCCCAATTTTCAGAGATACTTTGGCAGGAATTTCAGGAGCTACAATAGAGTTATATAACACCGATGGTTCTGTAGGAGCGGCAAGAGGTGCGGGAATTGGTTCAGGGTATTATAAATCATCAGCCGAAGCATTTACCAACCTGAAAAAACTCGATACAATTGAACCGGATATTTCAAATAAAGCAGAATATGCAGAGGCTTATGAAAACTGGAAAAACGGGCTTGAAAAAGCTATCAGATAAAACCTATTGAATACCAACAATAACCTATTTAATTAATTAAAAATGAAAAATACTACAAGAAGATCATTTCTAAAAACAGCAGCTGCTACAGGCGTGGGAGCTATGATTATCCCGAATTTTATCAGTTGTGCACCAAACCAGAAATTGCGTTTTGCAATGATTGGGGTAGGTGGCCGCGGACATGCAAGCTGGAGCAATGTTCCCAAAGAGAGTTTGGTTGCCATGTGTGATGTAGATGAAAGAATGACCAAACAGGCACGGGAAGCAGTACCTGATGCAAAATGGTATAAGGATTTCAGAAAGATGTTTGATGAAATGGGTAAAGAAATTGATGCGGTAATGATATCAACTCCGGATCATACTCATTTTCCGGCAGCCATTGCAGCAATGGAATTAGGGAAACATGTTTTTGTAGAAAAACCTTTGGCACATAATATCTGGCAACTGCAAACCTTAAAAAAAGCAGCAAAATATTATGGTGTAGTTTCTCAAATGGGTAACCAGGGGCATACCACAAACGGTATTCGTTTGGTAAAAGAATGGTACGAAGCCGGCGTTCTGGGAGAAGTAAAAGAAGTAATTGCCTGGCAGGGGCCGATCAATTTTGAGAAAGATCATTATTTCAAAAAACCGGAAAGCTTCCCGCCACCGGTACACGAAGTTCCTAATGGTTTAGACTGGGAACTCTGGCAGGGGCCGGTTCCTGAAAAACCATTTAACAATTTATATGCTCCCCGCACCTGGAGAGGATTTTACGATTATGGAAACGGCAAATTGGGTGACTGGTGTTGTCATACTTTGGATGCACCCTTCTGGGCTCTCGATTTAGGTATGCCACACACTGTTTCGGCCGAAATTAAAGACATGGTTCCCGATCACAGTTTTGTTGCTACAGAATCGGTAGTTACCTGGGAGTTTGGCGCAAGAGGCGATAAAGCTCCGGTTACAATGAAATGGTACGAAGGGATGGAAAAACCTGCGGTCCGCCCTGAATGGGGAATTGATGAATTACCCGGTGGCGGAATGATTATGATTGGGGATAAAAAAACATTGATAACAGGTGGACGCCCTAATAATCCAAGATTACTGGTTTCTAAAGAAGAAATGGAGGAATTTTTGAAAAATGCTCCTGAAAAAACTATTCCCCGTGTTGGAGAAGAAAAACCGGTTCAGGAATGGGTGGATGCCATAAAAAATGACACTCTTCCGGGATCAAATTTTGATTATGCTGCCAGCCTCATGGAAATGGCTCAAGTGGGTGTTTTAGCTCAAAGATTTGGAGGAACCATTAAATATGATTCCAAAAATATGAAGGCAATTGGAAGACCAGAACTTGATGATTATATCAAAGAACCTGTTCGAAAAGGATGGGAATACGGTGAAAATATTTGGAAATAAAAAAAGATTATTAATTATTAAAATTTAAAAAATGGAAGTATTAAAGGGTAACAAAGAGTATTTTAAGGGAATTGATCAGATTAAATATGAAGGTCCCGATTCAAAAAATCCACTGGCTTTTAAGTGGTACGACGAGAATAAAGTAGTTGCAGGAAAAACTATGAAAGATCACCTGCGTTTTGCAGTAGCCTACTGGCATACATTCTGCGGAACCGGTGGCGACCCCTTTGGCCCGGGAACTCAGATTTTCCCATGGGATGGTGCAACAGACGTTATGGATGCTGCAAAAGAAAGAATGGATGCCGCATTCGAATTCATTACAAAAATGAATATTCCTTACTACTGTTTTCATGATACCGACGTTGTTGGCGATGGTTCGGTTTTTGAAATTGAAAAACGTCTTGCAAAAATGGTGGAAATTGCCAAACAAAAACAAGATGCTTCAGGTGTAAAATTATTATGGGGAACAGCTAATGTATTCTCTGATCCTCGCTATATGAACGGAGCTTCAACCAATCCTGACTTTAAGGTTCTGGCCAATGCTGCCACCCAGGTTAAAAATGCCATTGACGCAACTATCGAATTAGGCGGAACAGGATATGTTTTCTGGGGTGGCCGTGAAGGTTACATGAGTTTGCATAATACAGACACAAAACGCGAACTGGCTCACCTTGGACAATTCCTTCGCACTGCACGCGATTATGGTCGTAAACAAGGTTTCACAGGAACTTATTTTATCGAGCCAAAACCAATGGAGCCAACAAAACATCAGTACGATTTTGATGCGCAAACAGTTATTGGATTTTTAAGAGCCAACGGACTTGAAAATGATTTCAAATTGAATGTTGAAGTAAACCATGCTACATTAGCAGGCCACACTTTTGCTCACGACTTACGCATGGCTGCCGATGCTGGTATGTTAGGATCGATCGACGCCAACAAGGGTGACTACCAAAACGGATGGGATACTGACGAATTCCCAACAAGCATTTACGAAATTACAGAAGCAATGCTGGAGATTCTACCTACCGGCGGATTCACTCATGGCGGCATCAATTTCGATGCAAAAACAAGAAGAAATTCTACAGATCTGGAGGATATTTTTATAGCACACATTGGTGGAATGGACGTATTTGCGCGTTCACTGGTAATTGCAGATAAAATTTTATCAGACTCAGATTACCTGAAAAGGCGTAAAGATCGTTATGCCTCTTACGATTCAGGTAAAGGTGCTGAATTTGAAGCAGGAAAACTTTCGCTGGAAGATTTACGTGATATTGCTGCTGAAGTTGGAGAACCTGCACAAATTAGCGGAAAACAGGAATTAATTGAGCAATTAATAAACTGGCATATTTAGTAAGCAATGAAGGAACGCAATACCTTTTACATTGCAACAATTACGCTGGTAGCAACACTTGGCGGACTGTTGTTTGGTTACGATACAGCAGTTATTTCAGGTGCTGACAAATCAATCCAGGCCTATTTAATTGATGGGCTTGGATTGAGTTCACTGGCTCATGGAGCAACAATTTCCAGTGCACTAATAGGATGTATTATCGGCGGGAGTCTCTCCGGATTGTTTTCAACCAATTTTGGAAGAAAAAAAACTTTGTTTATTGCCGCCATATTATTTTTCTTTTCGGCATTGGGTTCAGGTTATCCTGAATTTCTTTTATTTGAAAAAGGAGAACCTACCATGGGTTTATTATACATGTTCAATTTTTACCGAATAATTGGAGGAATTGGAGTTGGGCTGGCATCAGCAGTTAGCCCGATGTATATAGGGGAGATTGCTCCGGCCGATATTCGTGGGCGTTTGGTTTCTGTGAACCAGTTTGCCATAATTTTTGGAATGTTGGTGGTATACTTTGTAAACTGGGGAATTGCCAACGGCCAGAGCCTTGAATGGATAAATACAGTTGGATGGAGACGAATGTTTACTTCAGAAGCAATTCCTGCCGGATTGTTTGCCTTCCTGTTATTTTTTGTTCCGGAAACACCGCGTTATCTGGCTTTAAATAACCAAAACGACAAAGCGCTGTCAATTTTAACTAAGATAAATGGAGTTGAAAGAGCCAAAGCCATCTTTAAGGACATTAAATCCAGTGTTGAACAATCTTCCGAGAATCTGTTTGCCTTTGGGAAAGTGGTGATTATTATCGGAATTCTTCTTTCAGTATTTCAGCAGTTTGTTGGTATTAATGTAGCACTGTATTACGCCCCCCGTATTTTTGAAAGTATGGGTGCCGAAAAAGATGCCTCTATGTTACAAACCGTGGTAATGGGATTGGTAAATGTAATATTTACAGTTGTTGCCATTGCTACTGTTGACAAATGGGGAAGAAAACCATTATTGATGGTGGGTTCGATCGGTATGGCAATTGGTATGATTGCCATTGGAGCTCTATCATTTTTGAAAATCATCGGAATTGGTACGCTTGTATTTATTATCATTTACACCGCATCGTTTATGATGTCGTGGGGACCAATTTGCTGGGTGTTAATTTCAGAGTTGTTTCCAAATAAAATTCGTGGCAAAGCCATAGCCATTGCTGTTGCAGCACAATGGGCAGCCAACTATTTTATTTCATCAACCTATCCGGCAATGATGGAATTTAGCGGTGGGTTAACCTATTGGTTTTATGGATCGATGAGTATCCTCTCTTTCTTTTTTGTCTGGAAAATGGTTCCCGAAACCAAGGGAAAAACACTGGAAGAAGTTGAACATTTATGGAAAAAATAGTTTTTTTTAAAAAGACGTGATCAAAAATGAACCCGTTTTTTTAGCTCCTTGAAAAAAACATAAAAAACAACTCCCTCTTCGTTATTACTTTGATTGCGTTAGGCTATACTTTTTAGTAATTTAGTATAAGTCTAAGTTTTTTGCAATCAATGTTATAATCTATGATATATCCAATAAAAATAGATTTGATTCCTTTGTTGAAAAACCTGATTGCGGCACTTCAACCGTATGCCAGGGCAAACAACATTAAACTACAACTGTCATGTTCTTTTAAACAAGTTGAAATTTATCATCATCCCGAAATGATAATTCCTGATCTGACCAGGTTGGTTTGCCGGATAGTTACATTTACTCCACAGGATTTCAACGTAGAACTGAATTTACCTAATCAGGATATCAACAAACAAGAATATCTTTTGATTGGCATAAAAAACACAGGTGCCAGTTTGTTAGCCTTAAAGAATCACATTCTGAATGAAATAAAACTCAATAGCAAATTACAGGAAACAGGCAAGAATGGAACCCAATTCCTAATTCATATCCCTGTCGTCAGTTATCAAGGTTCTGGCGAAGATGACTTAACTCATATGTCAGAATCAAAAAGTGCTGTCTTCCATTCACCGTTCTATGCAAGTTTAATGGGACATTTAAAAAGTCATTTTAGCAGCATTCGAAACCTTGAAAAGACCGCTGATGCCATGAGTCAACGGGATGGCATTTTTCTAAAAAAAGTAAATGCCGTTATTATCGCCCATCTCGACATTGAAGGTTTCGATACCGTAAAATTAGGTAGAGCCCTGGCGTTAAGCCGTACACAGCTCTACCGACAATTAAAACCATTAATCGGCTTCTCACCGGCTCATTATATTCGCTACGTGCGGTTAAATAAAGCAAAAGAATTTCTGAACAACGAAGATCTGACCGTAAGTGAAGTTGCATATAAAACAGGTTTTGCAAGTCCCAGTCATTTTACCCGTGCATTCCGGGAACAATTTGGATTTAATCCTTCAGAGTTAAGGCAACTTAAAAGCAAATCAAACGTATAACAACACAATAATATCGTTAATTCCAAAAAAACAGTAAGGATGAACACAGCTGAAAAGAACAAACATTTTATGAAAAAATATTACAGGGAAGTACTGTATGCAAAAAATCACCGACCAGAATCGTTAGTAGAAACTTTTTATCGGTTTATAAAAGACCAAAAACTGGTCGATCATATTCTGACTTTAAATAAATCTTTTCCAGGATACGATGTAATTGTAAAGGAAATGATTGCCGAAGGTGACCGTGTTTTTGTAAATGTTGATTTTGTTGGAACTCACAAAGGCATTATTGAAGGTATTCCAGCAACAGCAAAAGAAGTACAGGTTCCTTTTGGACTTTGTTACACAATAAGAGAAGAAAAAATTGTTGATTTCTGGGCCATCGCCAACGAAATGGAATTCTTTGAACAATTAGGATTAACACGAGAACAGGTTGATGTTCAAAAAGCTTCTGAATCGGAATAAAGCAGATTTAGTCGACAACTATCAAAACAATCATTTCCCCATAACTCAAATACCCATATTTATCATTTTATAAAATTTTTAAAAAAGTTAGTCTCTCCACTTCTCGACATGTACAGATCAGAAAAGATGTATGAAAATTGAAAACTAATTGATCAATCTTATACAATCCACTCACACATTTCAATCTCATTCAATCCACACAATTACTTCAACCTGAAATCAGTTGATTTTTTGCTGAACGTGCACAAGCTTTATTATTAGAATGCCAATGTAACAAACAGTCAAGTATCTGGAACAAATGGGCTAACTCCTGCATTTAAATTGACTTTAACTTTGATTAAAAATCAAATGATGACCAAAAGTGAAAAAAATCGTCAGTTTATCCTTGAGTTTTACAAAGCAATTAACGGAAATAAAAAAACAAGGACTTCCCTGGCTCTTTTTATTTCTGACCAAAAACTTACCACTCACTTGTTATTTCTTGAACAACTGTTCCCAAAATTCAGACTTATACCTGAAGAAATCACCGCAGAACAAGACCGCGTAATTGTGAGGGCTGAATTGACAGGAAAACATACTGGTGAGTTGGAAGGAATTCCACCAACTCAAAAGAACATAAATACTGCTTTTGCTATTGGTTATCGAATAGAAAATAATAAGATAATTGATCATTGGTTTATTACCGACCAAATAGAACTGATAAAACAACTGGGTTTGGCCACCTTGTTGGATGAAATGTTAAAAAGCAATCCGGATTAAATCATTGTGTTACTCTAAAATTTAAAAATTATGAAAACTACTAGAATCTTGCTGCTGTTTGTTGCAGCTTTAATGCTCATTTTTTCTTCTTGTCAGGACGACTTGGTTCCTGTTCAGGATAACGACGCTCTTCTGTTAAAAAAAGGAAAAACCGAAAGAGTTGTTCCCTTTAAGGGCAAGTATACAACCTATCCCGTAATTATTAATGACGAAGGTGGAGTTCTTACTGCAGATATTCCCAGTGAAGGAAATGCTACTCATTTAGGCTTAAGTACATGGTATTCATTATCTACTGTTTATGCGAATACTGAACCACCATGGGAACAAACCGGGGATATGGTATTTGAAAGAAAAGGTACTGGTGACCAATTGATTGGTTATTTTGAAGGTATCTCGGAACCCAATCCTCCTGAAAATCCATTCATGGGATCAGGCGAGTATGTTATAACCGAAGGAACCGGAAAATTTGAAGGTGTTACCGGTAGTGGAACTTATTACTATTCTGTTACTCCCGATATGATTGGTACTCTTGTTTTTAAAGGTACACTGACGTTTCCCAAAAATAAATAAGCTAATTTTAAAAAAGGGTTTCAGTTTTTCTGAAACCCTTTTTTTATTTTGGTTGCCAGTAACAAACTTTAGGTGAAACAATCATTCCCTCTTTTTTCAGAACTTTCATTGCTTTATCAACCTCTTTTTTATCCATTCCTGCAGCTTCAGCAATTTCACCGGCTTTTAAAGCTTTACCGGCAGCTTTCATCGTATCCAGAACTTTTTCTACATTCATAAAAATAATTTTAAGAAATAGTTTTAATCAGTAAAACATTTTTGAAATTTAAGTAAATATAAATTAAATCGCACTTTAAAATTGGACGCTTCCTGCCATCTGCTGAGCGATTTCACTCAACCTTTTCAGTTCCATCGGATAAAGCTCAAGGGTGGCTCCCATGTCATAGGCCTGATTCTCAGTGTCCATAAGAATACCACCTGTTATTTGAAGACTTAGCATGGGATTGAAAGGACGGCTCAAAAGTCGCATAATACGTAGTATCGATAAAGGCACATGATTCTTTTTTGCTGATCGCTGACCAGCTTTCTCAAAAAGCTCAGCAACCTGATTGAAAGTCAGGTTTTCTGGTCCACCTACCTCAATCACCTGGTTGTGAGCTTTGGTTTCTTTCAGCGCGATCATAGAAAATTTAGCCACATCTTCGGCGCTCACGAAGTTAATGGGATTGTTTCCACGGCCAAAGATAGTTGTTTTACCTGTCTTGAGAATTGGTTCACCAACCATAACTGCCCAAAATTCCATGAATGCCGCTGCACGTAAAATAGTGTAACTCAATCCACTCATTTGTAGATATTTTTCGGTAGCGTACTTTATACGGAAGAACTCAAGCTTGCTGGTTGATGAAGCACCTAAAATGGAGATATAAACAAAATGTTGTACCCCGGCGCCTTTAGCGGCATCAATTAGATTGCGGTTGCCAACATCGTCAACAGTGCGGGGGTTGTTATTAGCCTGCCCGGGAGTAAATCCATGCGCTGCTGCCAACACCTTTTCAATACCTTGACAGGCACGCGCCACAGAGTCCAAATCGCGTAAATCACCCTGCACAACTTCTGCACCCAATTCTTTCAAATATACAGCTTCCGTTTTCGATGGCGTACGGGTCATAGCACGCACCTTTTCCCCCTGTGCAAAAAGTAGAGGAATAAGATACATCCCTACCCTACTGGTAGATCCAACAACAAGTATCATAATTCGTTATCTCTAAATCTCTCTGAAATTACCTTCCAATCGACTATTTTCCAAAAATCTGCAATATAAGCCGGACGTAAATTTTTCTTGTCGATGTAATACGCATGCTCCCACACATCGCAGGTTAGAACAGGAGTCATCCCATCGCGTAATGGATTTCCCGCATTACTGGTTTGAACTATCTCCAGTTCTCCATCAACATTTTTGACCAACCAGGCCCAACCTGAGCCAAATAATGTAGCAGCTGCCTTAGTAAAATCTTCCTTAAACTGTTCCACTGAACCAAATTTAGCTTCAATTGCTGCTTTTAATTCATCTTTAGGTTCATCACATCCATCAGCACTAAACTGCATAAAATAAAAAGTGTGATTCCAAACCTGAGCTCCGTTGTTAAAAATTCCACCATCAGCCATTTTTACAATCTCCTCTAATGAAGATTTTTCAGATGCAGTTCCCTGTACGAGATTATTAAGATTATTTACATAAGCCTGATGATGTTTCCCATAATGAAAATCAAGTGTTTTTTCACTAATGTAAGGTTCCAATGCATTTTTTGCATAAGGTAATTCTGGTAATTCGAATGTCATAATTTTTGAATTTAAAGGTGATAAATTTGATTTTGATTTTTACATAAAGTTACAACGTTTTTTGTGTAAAAAGGATTAATCGATTAAATAATTTGGAGCGATTATAAATAATTAGAAACCCTTAAAAATGAATTCCAATTTGTAGTCACAATTTGTAATAAAATCAAAATTGAAATACTAATTTTTTGAATTCGAATTAATTAGCCATGAAAGTTCATCAGCAAAAAATACTGGCTATTATTTTTTCTGTATTAACCCTTTCAATTTGTTCCTGTAAAGAAACAGAACTCATAATTCCAGAAAATGGTTATAGCTGGCCTGCTCCGAATCGTGATTATTGGCCTACTAAAGGCTGGAAAATCATGGAATTAGAATCGTTAAATATTAATTCCTCAAAAATGCAAATTGCTGATGAATTTGCTAAAAACGACCATTTATCCCGGGCATTATTGGTGGTAAAAAACGGATACCTGGTTTTTGAAAAGTATTACGGAGAAGGAGGCCCAGACAATAGCACAAATTTATGGTCGGTTACCAAAAGTGTTTCTTCGGCAATCATAGGATTGTTGTATGATCAACATGAATTTAGCTCAATGCATACAAAGATGACAAGTTTAATGCCTGACTACCCTGAATTTGGAGAAATTACTTTACACCATGTACTGACACAAACAACAGGGTTAAATTGGGTTGAAGAAGGTCCGCTGTGGGTTCAATGGGCTTTTTCCAATGATTGGGTAAGTGAGGCCCTGTCTCGTGGTTATCAATCCAAACCGGGTGAAAAATTCTTTTACAGTTCAGCCAACTCTCATTTTCTTACAGCACTGGTTGATTATAAGTCAGATATTTCTGTTGGAGCACTCGCCAAACAAAAATTGTTTGATCCGATGGGAATAGAATTTTATGAAGTCGATTCGAATCTTCAGTATAACAACTGGCTAGAGTATACCTATCCGGCATATCAAACCTGGAGAAAAGATCCTAACGGTATTGAATGTGCCAGTTTTGGTTTATACTTAAAAGCACGCGATATGGCCAAATTTGGATACCTTTATTTAAACAAAGGATTTTGGGATGGGAAACAATTGATTTCAAAAGATTGGGTGGAAATCTCGACCAAAGAACATATTCGAAATATATACGGAAGATATAGTTATGGATATCAATGGTATATCACAAAGGTTGGTAGCTACCCTGCTTTTTTGGCCAGTGGCTTTGGAGGTCAGATCATTGGAGTTGTACCATCCTTGGATTTGGTTGTGGTTTTAAAGTTTGAAGCAGAAAATCCTGTAGATCCTAAAACAGGTAGTTCACATGACGATATGCATTTGTTTGAATTGGTGGTAAATGCAGTAAAAGAATAATACTTACTTTCTCTCCATTGTAAAAACTCCGCAAACATTTTCGCTATCATAGGTTGAACCAACCAGTTTATTTTCAGAAACCAGATAAACTTCAAAGTTATTAGGAAGATAGTTTATTTTCTGTCCACCCTGAATTGCAGTTACTTCCACACTTCTTAGTATGGCTCTCCCATTGGAAATAATCCCTTCAACTTTTTCTACAACATCAATTTTATAGTCATTTTTAACTTCTTCAGTAAAAGTAAATACGCCTTTTACAAAGTTTCCTTTTTGCTCCAATTCAACCACACCTTCTGAATTTCCGCAATCAAAATCCTCTGTATATTTTCAGGTTCCTGTAATATTCATTGTCAATTTAAATTTTGCGAAAGTACTATAAAAGACTCACATTAATATTAACATAATATTACATTATTAGGCAAATAAAACCCCGGGACCTCTGTCCCGGGGAAAAAACCAAAAATCAACTAACCTTTAAACCGCCTGGCGACTTCATCCCAGTTGATGAGATTCCAGAATGCATTCACATAATCCGGACGTCTGTTTTGATAATTCAGGTAATATGCATGTTCCCATACATCTATCCCCAGAACAGGGGTACCCTGAACTTCCGCCACATCCATCAATGGATTATCCTGATTGGGCGTTGATGAAACCGCCAGCTTATCCTTTTGAAGAACCAACCATGCCCAACCAGATCCAAAGCGCGTTACCGCAGCTTTGACAAAGGCCTCTTGAAAATTTTGTACTGAACCAAATGAATCATTGATTGCATCGAGCAAAACTCCTTCAGGATTTGGGGATCCTCCCGGAGCCATTATTTCCCAATACAAATTGTGGTTATAAAAACCACCTCCATTGTTCCTGACTGCAGCCGACTGACCTGAAATTCCTGAAAGAATCGCTTCAATTGACTTTCCCTCCAAATCAGTTCCTGCAACTGCATTATTTAAATTATTAGTGTAACCTGCGTGGTGTTTCCCATGATGTAATTCCATTGTTCTTGCATCAATAGCAGGTTCCAGTGCTGTATAATCGTATCCTAGTTTTGGTAATTCAAATGCCATTTTAAAATAATTAAAGATTTTTATGTATTTAACTCTTCAAACAAAAATAAATGCTATTTAGATTTAATCCAAATATTGATAACAAAAAAACATATTGAATTCGTCTATTGTTCATTGACACGATTTATTAATTTTGAAATTATCGAAACAAATCAATTCAACATACTGTATTTAAGAATCTTACACACAATTGATAAATATTACAAAAAGCGAATTATGATGTTTTCACAAGTCAAATTCATGTTGATTACAACGAAAAGGATTACTTTTGGCCTTTCAATTTTGTTATGAACAGAAGCATTCTACGATTAGCGATTCCTAATATAATCAGCAATATAACTGTCCCGCTTTTAGGACTTGTCGATCTTGCATTGATGGGCCATTTAGGTTCTGAGGTTTATATCGGTGCAATATCGCTTGGTGGGGTTATTTTCAATTTTATATACTGGGGATTTAGTTTTCTTCGAATGAGCACATCGGGATTTACCGCACAGGCTTATGGGGAAAACCATTTAAAAGAGGCCATAACCATTTTAGCACGTGGACTTGCAATAACTTTTTTTATCAGTCTTTTTATCCTTTTTTTACAATCCCCGATTGCATGGGCCAGTTTTAAAATTATTGGCGGAAGTGAAGAAGTGGAAGCACTGGCTGAAGAATACTTTAGATTAAGGGTTTGGGGTGCACCTGCAGCATTGAGTATTTTTGTTTTTAGCGGTTGGTTCCTGGGCATGCAAAACTCGCGTTTCCCAATGATAATAGCAATTTCCGTAAATATTATTAATATCGTTTTAAGTGTGTTTTTTGTCTTTGTACTAAAAATGAAATCCGATGGAGTTGCCCTTGGAACTGCAATTTCTCAGTATGCGGGATTTCTGATTGCTATTTATCTGTTTTTCAGAAAGTACAGGAATCTTATTTCAGGCATATCTAAGAAAAGAATTCTGAACTTCGAAATACTTTCTAAATTCTTTAAAATGAATGCGGATATATTTATCCGTACTTTTTGTATTATTCTTGTTTTTACATTTTTTACTTCAAAATCGGCAAGCATCAACGACACTGTTCTTGCTGTAAATTCATTACTAATTCAATTGCTTCTGTTCTTTTCCTTCTTTATCGACGGATTTGCTTTTGCCGGTGAAGCACTGGTCGGAAAGTTTGTGGGTGCCAAAGAATTGAACAACTTAAAAAAGGTAATTAAACTTTTGTTTTATTGGGGAACAGGTTTGGCAATACTTTTTACAATAATTTATATTCCGGGGACAAATCTGATTTTAAGATTATTAACATCAGAACAAAATATTATTCAGAGTGCACAACCCTTTCTGATTTGGGTAGTGTTAATACCCTTTGCAACATTTGGTTCTTTCATTTGGGACGGAGTATATATTGGTGCTACAGCTTCAAGAGCTATGAGAGACACTTTAATTGCATCTACCATTCTGATATTTGCGCCCATTTATTATTTCTTAAATCCGATTTGGGAAAATCATGCGTTATGGCTGGCTATGTTATTATTTATGTTTTCAAGGGGTGCAATTCAAACGCTACTTTTTAAAAGGGCCATTTTAAAACCGTTAATAGTAAATAATTGACTTAACCGTTGGCTAGTTTAACCCGCAATTACTTATCATAACAATCCTTTATTTTATTTTATTTAGAAAACGATAAAATTGCCCGTAATTTATCTGATTAGGTAATGATTTATAAAGCACGCAGTTACTGACTTTAAGGAAACAAACTGTTGGAAATATTTGCAAATACAAACTTAGAAACCTACATTTGATTCTAATAATAAGAGTTCTTTGAAGAAGATAAGATATTGTCCGCATTGGTTCATCATTTGGTAAACTCAACAGAAAATTTTAAACCGAGAAAGCTCTTTAATGATCGTTAAGACAGGCCTTGTAGTCCCGATTTTATCGGGGTGAGTCGTAAGACCGGTGGAAGTCTGATCGATCGGGCACTCAAATCCTGTTAATCAGGGGTTTTCACAAACGAAATCGATGCGGATTTTTTTTGTTTTTTTCTGCGGTTACAAACCGCAGATCCCAAAAAAGGATGATATCTATAAGAAAGTTATCATCCTTTTTTATTAGGTCTCGCGGTTTCCATACCGCAATTATAATCAATGTCAGCGGATCGGAATCCGCTGTACCCTCTACCCTATCGCTACATTGATAATCTTCTTGGGAACAAAAATAAATTTACGAACGGTTTTATCGCCTATCCATTTTGCTGAACGCTTATCGTTAAGCACAGCCTCTTCAGCCGCATCTTTCTGAACATCAACGGGTAATTCAAGTTTAAACCTCATTTTACCATTAAACGAAACCGGGTATTCAAAAGTATTTTCCACCAATAAACTTTCATCCACTTTTGGCCAATGCTCGTATGCGAGTGTTTTATCATTTCCATAAAGTGACCATAATTCTTCAGCCATATGCGGTGCGTATGGAGCCAGAATCAATGCAAATATTTGGGCAGAGCTTTTTGATACTTTCCCTTTTTTGATTGCAAGGTTATTAAATATCATCAATGCAGAAATTCCGGTATTAAATTTCAGGTGTTCAATATCAAACTCAACTTTCTGAATTGTTTGATGCAATAACTTTAACACTTCCGGATCCTCATCACCTTCAACAATATTGTTTGTATCAGCAAAGAAACGATAAATCCTGGCCAGAAAATTAAAAACGCCTTTTACCCCATTTTCAGCCCATGGTTTTCTTTCGTCAAGAGGCCCCATAAACATTTCGTACAAACGAAGCGAGTCAGCTCCATATTTCTCTATAACATCATCCGGATTAACAACGTTTTTTAGCGACTTCGACATTTTTGCAACAATCTGTCTTAATTCTTCACCTGTTTCGGTATGAAAATATTTCCCATCCTTTTCTTCTACCAGGTCAGAAGACACTTTGGCACCTGTAGCAGTTTCATAGGCAAAGGCCAGAATCATTCCCTGGTTAAACAGTTTTTGATAAGGTTCATCAGTTGAGACAATTCCCAAATCAAACAATACTTTATGCCAGAATCGCGAATATAACAGATGAAGAACGGCATGCTCTGCACCGCCAACATACAAGTCAACCGGCATCCAGTACTGTTCTTTTTTAACATCAAAAATGCTTTCTGAATTATTAGGATCGATATAACGTAAATAGTACCAACACGAACCTGCCCATTGTGGCATTGTATTGGTTTCGCGTCTTCCTTTTCTACCGTTTTTGTCGGTTACATTCAACCAGTCACCCGCATTTGCCAGGGGTGATTCACCACTTTCACCCGGTGTATATTCTTTCAAATCGGGAAGTTGTAATGGCAGGTTTTTATCTTCAACTAGCGAAACTTCTCCATCTTCCCAATGGATTACAGGAAATGGCTCTCCCCAGTATCGTTGGCGGCTGAATAACCAATCGCGAAGTTTAAAATTAACCGTTGCTTTCCCTATTCCCTGCGAGTCCAGCCACTGCACTGTTTTTTGGATTCCTTCCTTTTTATTTAAACCATTAATATCTAATCCTGTTTCTGAACTTGAAGAATTAATATATTCACCATCTTCCGTCCAACACGCATCTCCTGCCAATATTTCTTTACGATTTTCAACATCTTTTGGATCAAGTATACAATTAATCGGAATATTGAACTCTTTGGCAAATTCAAAGTCGCGAGTATCATGCGCAGGAACTGCCATAATCGCACCGGTCCCATAACCCATTAAAACATAATCGGCTACCCAAATCGGTATTGGTTGCTTGTTAACCGGATTTATTGCATATCGCCCGGTAAATACCCCGGTTTTTTCTTTTGCCAAATCAGTTCTGTCCAAATCCGATTTTAAAGCTGCAGCTTTAATGTAGTTTTCAACTTCCTCTTTTTTCTCCCGTGTAGTTATTTCATTTACCCAGTTGTGCTCGGGTGCAATTACCATATATGTTGCACCAAATAAGGTGTCGGGACGTGTTGTGTAAACCCTTAGTTTTTTACCTAATCCTTCTATGTCAAAGTCAACCTCTGCACCCGTGGACTTTCCAATCCAGTTGCGCTGCATGTCTTTAACGCCTGCCGGCCAATCCAATCCTTCCAATCCCTGCAATAATCTCTCAGAATAATGTGGTATTCTTAATAACCATTGTTTCAAATTCTTTCTGATAACCTGGTTCCCGCATTTTTCGTGCGAGCCATCAGTAAGAACTTCTTCGTTTGCACAAACTGTTTTACACGAATCGCACCACCAAACCTGGGCATTATCGTAGTATGCCAAACGTTTTTCGGAAATATATTTATTTACTGCTGCTTTACCTTCTTTGTTTATTTCTTCAGGAATTACCAATTCAGAAATCGGCCTGCCTTTTTGTTGATCTTCATCGAAATAGGTATCATACAACTTTTTAAAAATCCATTGTGTCCATTTGAAATATTTGGGATCAGTGGTATTAATCTCACGATCCCAATCATAACTTAATCCAATTGCTTTAATCTGACGACGGAAATTATCGCAGTTTTTTTTGGTAGTCACTGCCGGATGCGTTCCTGTTTGAATGGCATACTGTTCTGCGGGAAGTCCAAAAGCATCATAACCCATCGGGTGCAATACATTAAATCCTTTCATACGCTTATACCGACTTAATATATCTGTTGCCGTATATCCTTCAGGATGCCCGACGTGTAATCCGGATCCCGATGGATAAGGAAACATATCCAGAATGTAATACTTTGGTTTTGAATAATCATCTTCTGTTTTAAAGGTTTTATTCTCTTCCCAGTATTTTTGCCATCTGGGTTCTATTTCTGCAAAATTGTATTCCATTTTATCCTTGAGTATCGTTCTTAAAATTAAGGGCACAAAGATAAATATTTTGTTGGTAGTTGGACAGGCTTTTTACAGTTTCAAAACAAAATGAATTCCATACTATTAAATTGAAATTTAATGTCAACTTATAATTGCATTTTATTACATTATTATTTTTTTCAACCTGCTGAATATCATTGAAATAGCATAAATCTTTTTTGTATATTAAGAGACAAATTCTAACACCATTAAAATGAATACTAAAAACAGCGAGTCGTTTGTTGCCGACTTTATGAATTATGTTATTTCCAAAGATCCGGGACAACCTGAATTTCATCAGGCAGTGCATGAAGTTATTGAATCATTAGCTGATTTCCTTTTGGCAAATCCCAAATACCTTCATTACAGGATCCTTGAACGATTGATCGAAGCCGAGCGAATTGTTCAGTTTCGGGTCCCCTGGCTTGATGACCAGGGAAATATTCAAATAAACAGGGGTTACCGTATT